>JGI24021J15306_10000894_pt1 | contig 26573 bp, 21 predicted proteins | sample Ectturendosymbi1_FD_15306 | JGI IMG/M metagenome (IMG submission 15306) | reverse complement strand
ATATTCTGGAAAGATGGCCAAACCAACGTAGCTGAGATCTCTCGATTCGGAGGAGTAGTGGCTCGACAATCCGGGCTTTACAAATTTCAGAGCTGCGCACGTTGTCGCCAAGACCTCTTGAAAGCACCCGTTTTGCGACCACAAAGCAATAAAGCTCACGAGGAGCTGCGTTGGCTATACCAATTCGTGTATCAATCTTGTTGTTCCATTTTCTGTCACTCATGAATACATCGCCAAGGTAATTGAACTTCTCCACCTGTTGAAATGTATTGCCGATCACTGGCAGCGTTCTCTGGCTTGAGTTTCTGGAGAGATATAATACTGTGTCTCGGTCTTTTAGTGCTAATTTGCATTCCCGCTTGGCCGCACGCAGCAGAAAACCGATGAAGTGCATGTTGAAGACCCCGTTCAAAGGATGCAAACAGTACCAAATTGTCCGCAAAAGACAAAGGATTGATCCTGAAACTTTCAACAGTGACACCCTCGTTGACTCGGCTGTTTGCCGACTGTTCAATTCATAGACTATGGAGAGAAGCGTTGACAGCACACACCCTTGTCGGAATCCAACACGCATGGTGAATGGTTCTGATTTAACTCCGCCGACACGGACACAAACTTCGGAGCAGAACTGCAATGACTTGGCGGCCAGTAATAGACGGCCGTAAACACCACTCCCGAAACAGTCCTCAACGCTTTTCACAAGGGCTACAGCGATGATTTTTCTTCCCCCAAATGTACTTCCTGTGTGCCCGATGTTGTGATAGTGATTGGATTTAAAAGATCTTTGTAACACTCTCCCCATCTGCCAAGAATGTACCCCTGCGAATTTTTGAGTCCTGATGCCCGGATGAGCGCTCAAGTTTTGATGGACATAAGGTTCTACGAAAGCGAAAGATCTAAGAATTCACGATACTTTCCAATAAAATGTAGTGTTCTCTGCATATTGCCAGATACTCCCGATCTCATCTAAACCGTCTTTGGAACTTATGTAGTGACCTCCAGCAAAAATCGACCTTTTCGGTCTGCTATAAATACTTCTCACTTTTTTGTTCCTGTGGTCTTTTAATCAGCGTTACAGAAGCATGTAGGATCAGATCAAAATGCACGTAATTCTAGATGCACGAGTTGTCGAGCAAGAAGTCTGCTCTGTCTGCAGATTTGATTTTTGGCTGCTTTTTAATGTGTGAGGAATAATCGGTTGACTTTTGAAAGTAGTGGTAGCAAGCGACTAAAACGAGACAAGAGTGTATTCAAATTGCTGCTTGCTTTGTTTTGAATTACAATCTGCAAATTAAAGGTTATACAGAATTTTTCGCCGGAATCTAATTTACATGGGAGAACGTACATCTTCAGCTCGCGACAAATCTCAACAATGTAGTAGTTTGTTTAAATCTTCCAACAAACCGTATTTTTGTCTCGACCAAAGTAGCTCAGTTCAACGTCCCTATGCAACGCATCTAATAATGTTTAGAGACGTTAGACTTGTTATCTAGTTTTTCCCCGTTTCCCCACACGGTAGCAATCGGGCTAATTAGACAGCCAACGTACTACACTAGCCTGTGGCACTGCTGCAACAAAGTTGAGGGAAACTGTAGCGATGGGAAAACAAGGGCTGTCAGGGGAAGGAGTTAAATGCGAACGTCTAGTGAGGCAGTCTTCAAGGTAATTACGTGACGAGCTGTTCGTTTCTGCAGAAATGATGCAACATTCAGCCCTTCATGTCAGCAACAAACAGCTTAACTCAAAAATGTATGAGCATCCCGACATATCTTTAAATGACTTGAGGCAAATCTGCTCAGCTTACCGTGATTAGCCTGCACTTGTCAATTTGCTTGAACGAAAAACTATAAACATAAAGTGCAACACCATTATTTGAATTAATAAAAGTTAGCAAATATGTACAAAAGATAGAACGTCTTAGAACTTTCTTACAGGCAAATCCTAATAAGGAAACAGCTTTGCCAAAAGCTCTGATCATTCTACGTGCTGCTTCTGTAAACCAGCAAACCTGGTCTGCATTACCACAAACAATCCGGAAAAAGTGCTGTTTCTACTGTTTTGTGCTTTTTAAAGATCTTCTTGTATGATGCTTTCTATTATTTAAAAGTTTATAATGCGACATTTTTTATCAACTTTTATCATAAAATGATTGGTACCATTGAAATGGTAACAATATGAGAACTTTTGGAAACACTAAACGAAAATTTCTTTTATTGAAGGAGCTCAACTGCTTGAAACGGTCACCGATTTGAAAATGAACTGGCCATAAATACGATCCAGCCGGTAAATAAAACCGGTTACTGCTCTGTTACATCTTTTCCAAATAAATCTGAGAAATGTTTTTCTGCGTTTTCAGGTTTTTGTATCAAATAAACCGGCTTATAGGCCAGAAAATTGCGAACCAATTAGCAAACAGTTATATGGTGTTATGTCCAGTTTTTCGAGAGTGAAACGTGTGAAAGAACTGCTTTTCTTCCGATAATCGTTTAAGCTTTACTGCGGTTTCAATAGCCAGATATATTTTACATTCAGTTTGTCAGCAATACGCGGCACGTCTATGAAGTCATGTTGCCTGTGTCCAGGTTTAGTCATTCATCGCATGTGCTTTTTTCATGGAAGTTTGTAGCTGAGCAGCAGTATCGACGAATTGACATTATGAACAAAATGCCCTTCAAAATAAAGTGCGCGTGGCAAAGTTTTGCTCAACCCCACCTGTTGCGACAGCGATTTATCAACACCTTGCTTTGTTTAGAGAGGGGTTCCTGTCGTCTTAACTTCGAACCACCTTCCTCTCATTAAAAAATAGCTCTATGAGCGTTTCAGACAATCGATAGAGGAAGCAGTAAAAACAAACACGTATAGAACTGTAGGAAAAAACAATGCTGACACAGACACACACTTCTGAGTAAGAATACAATGACCTGAGGGCCAGTAGCAGGTGGCCGTCAACGTCGTACCACCGCAAACTCCCCAAAGCTTTTCTCGAGAACCCGGTCATATACTTTCTCGAGGTCAAGAAAGTAATCGTTGACATCTTTCGCTTACTCCCGATGTTTCCGGAAAATTTGATCTGTAGTGCGACGACGCCAGGATGAAAACTTCGTTTCGATGAGGTTGTCATGTAACGAACATTTTATATTAACAGACAGACAGACATTTTTATTTAACATCAGAAAAAATCAGATATCAAGGGGAGGAGAATGACCGCAAGGTCTTCGAGTCATCCTCCCCGGCGAAATACAAGTCGAACAACACAGGAGAAGACGAGTCATAATCTATAGAATTCTATACATGTATCTGCAGAGACGGTGTAGACATAACCACAGGTCATAAGCACAAACATAAGCACAAACTGCAACACAATTGCAAGCAAGCGGAAAAATTAAGTTTTCATAATATGTGAGGATGTTCACTTAAATAGTTTTTGTATAACCGACAGAATCAAAAATAATTGACTAGTTTAAAATCTTTTGGAGTATCATTCCATATTGTGGGTCATCGAAAAGATGTGTGACGTCGTTCGTTAAGTGTCTTAGCCAGGGAAATTTCATATGTTAATTTGGAAGTTTGTCTGGTGTCTCTGATTTTGGGAGTAACAGAAATGTTGAAACCGTTTATGATATAATCAGGAAAGATATTGTGATAAATTTTTTACATATGTTTTGCTAATTCATAAGTGTAAATATCCTTGATCTGAAGTATCCGTGCTGAATAAAATAGATCTCTAAGTGGACTATGCTATCTACGATTAACTTTAAGTAGGCTACGAATAGCTCTATTATTTAACTTTATTAAGATCAACAATACTTGATCAATTAATTGGCTGTAGCCCAATTCAAAATACCGTAATTTAGATAGGAGTAGACCAGAGAGAAATAAACTATTCTTAACAAACGCACATTAGCAAAAGGTTGGAGTTTAAATAAAACGCTGGCTCCAGTAGCGACTTTTTTACCTAAATTTTCTAAGTGGGAGTTTCAAGTAAGTTTAGAGTCAATAAGGATCCCTAAGTATTTCACAGAATCTACTTGGGAGATAGTTTGCTGAGAACATAATATATTCATACTGTGTTTTTGGCATTTATCACCGAAGAGAATAAAATTGGTCTTTTCAAAATCTTTTTTATTTTATAATTGGTCTTTTAAGATAAAATGCGCTCGATTAACATCGTTCCTTGCTTTTTGCCTAAAGCTTTCATTTGCTTCTAACCCAAGTAGTGACAGTTGAGTTTGTTCTTTCCCTCAGACCTATTGCCTTTGTGGATGCAGTTCTGTTTAACCAAATACCTGACATGCTATTCCAGTGCTGTGTCACCACTTGCTGGCAGGGTAAGCTTTTGTGACTCCCGGGCCCCGAAGTTGGTACATGATTATTTTATAATCAGAGTCCGATTTCCACCACATCTACATCTCTTGAAACTCGAATTCCAACGGTTGAAACCTGCTCACCTACAAATTGTCGCTTCACCCCAAAGTTAATCTTGTAGTTTCCCCTGAATTGAAATGTGGTGACAATCATATCATAAATCCACTCATTGACCTCTTTATATTCCACATACAACAAACACTCGAATATTCAAGTTCCACAGGTCTTGATCCCCTGAACAAAGTATCGGCTAGACCGTCCTTTCATAGAGCGTGCTTAGTGCATGTTGGCTGCTAAGATATTGAAATAAACGTAGATTTTAACATTGCTGAAGGTTGTACTGGAGTAACAATGCCATTTCCTCCAAAACTCGGTTGAAGCATTTGGTATACCGCGATAATCTAATTTATATTGTTTCTCCAAAAACGATTTTCTGAAGAATGCGGTTTCCTTGCTCTTTTTGCTGTTTATTTTGTTCACGACTAGTTCTTCAAAACCCAACGAAGATGTAATCGAGAGTGGTGATCTGACACTTTTGTTGAACTTCATGCAGATAGTGATCTCGTGCATAAGTGTAGGAGGAGGCAAATTTATTGGGGTGCGAAGGTTTTTACCCGAATTTCCACAAACTTGCCCGAAACGTTTTTGTGCGCCTTTTGTCCACAAATTTTCTCCCACAAAGATCATGAAGACCTGTTTTTGGTGTTACCTCCAAATCAAGGTCTTAATTGTGTTTTTCTTCAAACGTTGGGCGCCATTTTTTGAAGTCAAACAACGTTGCGTGCCATTTTTGCCCGAATTTTCAAGGATTTTTCCCGGTCTTTCAGGGATTTTGCCAAAATTTTCAGAGGTTTGCCCAAATTTTCAGGGATTTTGCCAACATTTTCGACAAATCAAAACTTTTGGGGGTGCGCTTGCACCCCTGCACCACTGATCTCGTGAGTTGAAACTGACAAACGGACTCGGCGTAAGGATACAGCTTCCATTACATAGTATATATAGATATTAAATCTGACAACGTGGTGCCACCAAACATGGTGCCCCCGGGCACCAGGTCGCCCGCAAGGACCACGTGGGTTGCCCTCGTCGGGCCTGTTTTAAAAATAGCATCAACGTGATCATTGTCTTCACACAGATGAATATCATCAATTATTAATAATAACATAATTAAAGGTGAATTGAGCAAATCCCTTATTTCAGAAGTCTGCATCAAACTGGTAGCCCTTCGCATTAATCTGTACCCAAGACGTACTTGTCAGTTTCAAAAGGTTGGTGACCCCTGAGAACGTCGCAGATTTGGTTCATTGGCATTTGATTCTTTGTAGTTTTGTGTCAGTGAAGGCTCGCGGTAAGGGGAGTTCCAGAGTCAATCATGACGCTTTAAACTTGTCGCAAAGGAAAAAAGGAAATAAACGAACTTTGAAACAAGAAATAATTTTTTAATTGGAAAATGTGTTGTAGATACTTTTGTTGATATGGTGAAACTTGAAACTCAAATTTTTGTTTCAAAATGTACGGCTTGGTCTGGCATACTTGGAGAAGTCCATATGATCGCAACCGCTTATCTAGGCATGCCTAAAACTTGCAGGAACAACTGCGTTTTAGCTACAACTTCTTGCATAAAAGTTTGTTTCCTTTGTCCTGCACACATTTTACGTTGTTCCTAATGGTGAAGAGTGAAGAGATCAAACTATAGACTTTGCAAAAAACATTAGGCCAGTTTCAAACTCAAATTGCTCCCAGGGCCAAATGAGGGCTTATAAAGTAACCAGAGGGCCGCATTATGACGCTGACGCAACAATGGCGGCACCTGAACCTTGCTAAAAACAGATTTTACATCTTATTTCCTGCGAAAAGTATCATGAGTTACAGACAAATAATTTCTAGCCGTCTCTACTTTCTTTTAAAAGGAACTTGTACACTTGCTGGCCGAGCACTTTTAAACACCGGTGAATAAACTAAATAACTTAAATGTTATTGTTTGAAAATACCCCAAAATCATCGCGGGCTGCATACGACCCGCGGGCTGCCTGTTTGAGACCCCTGCACTAAGCAAATGCGATCCTTTTGTAAAGAGTTTTTCAAAAATCTTGAATTTATATTTGGGTTTTTCTCTATTGTTATTAGTTTGCAGAGTTGCCTCGTGTGAGTACGGTGTGCTGTAGTTTAGCTGCCAAATTTCGTCCTTTTTGCAGTGTGTAAAAATTGCAATTACCACACAGCCTCTCGTTTTTCAAAAAAAAATGAAATATCAGTTGATGAACATTATGACACTGACATGGCGATTACCATTTTATAAGCGACTTGGCACAGCGTATGTTGAACTTTTGGGCGGTTTCGCTGGCTGTTCGATCCCAGATGGACATGCTTACAGTTTTCATGATGTTACTCTCGATACTTTGTTAGATCGACAGAGGGCTTGGCAGAATTTTCACAAAACACCGCGTGTTTCTTGTTTCAGGTGCAAAACTATGCTTGTTGCCTATAAAGCGGTTTTACGTCGACTGACCGGAAAAAAATGAAAGGTTACTACGCTGGCCCGCTCAAAGTCAGCGAAGACATTTCTTTATTGAAATTTTCTTCAAAGACGGAGTTAAGCTGAGACACTTCTGAACTGACTGCGGGGCATGTGTGACTGAAATCAGTAAAAATACTTCAGGGTTTAGAGTTTAGACAACATTAAAAAACGTGAGTAACTTAAATCACACTGAATTTTATGGTAGCCGGAACAAGGGATTTGGAAATCCGTACCCCCTCGCTATTTTTCAAGGGAGGTCGAGATACAATGGACCCATCACTATTTTACTACTCTGCAAATCATCTTCAAAATTTTGCTGAGTGCCTGGTCTTGTCGATAAAGTTAGCTTAATTTCATCTCAATCTTGTTGATTCGTTATACCTTTCTCCGTCTTTTACCGATGGTCTGATAAAAATATATATCTGTGACAAATTAATGAACAGTGTTTTCAGTAAGAAACTTCGGGATGGTCGCGTGCGCAGTACAACTTAAGAATGTTGGGTCATTCCAAACACATATTAATCTCACAAGAGGTGGGCACCCAGGGTTCAAAGCAGAGTTGTAAGTCGGGTCGGACTTTTCGGGTCGGGCCGGGTTCGGGCTTAAGTTTGTCAAAATGTTTCGGGCCGATTTCAGGCCTGCATACACAAGTAGTTATACCATTCGAAGTAACGATTTTTTTCTTCATTGAAATGCATTTGTTCTCCCCACGCGGTGACTTCTGTGACTGAAGTGATTGTGATTTTTCTTCAGCCAATTCTGTTTGCAAACACAGCTGTGTTCTATTGTTCTCTGCTCGGAATTGGTGTCATACACTTTTTCAGAAGGCAACAGCGGTGAGGAAATTAGCACGTGATGGCATTGCGTCGAAAAGATCAATCACTTTTAGGTGATTCTTCGCTTGTGTTAAGAAACGATGGCCCACAATCGGGCTTTTCATGACTATAGAACTATCCTAAATAGTTCCTTTTATTGCCTATAGCGCCATTGTGGATAGTTTCGTGATAGTTTGTTTTTATGTTGAGAAACATTACATTCCGCAGCATCAGCACTGACTAACAAGCTGAGTTTGCGCTTGTTTAAGTTAATGTTTTGGTCAAGGTGATTGCTATTTTCGGTGTGATAAAATCATGTGCCTGCAGCTACATCCGCACACTACGTTTTTTGATACCTCGCAGTTGCGCATATCTTAACTCACTCGGTAAATTCGTCTTTCGGGCTAAATCGGGCTTCAAAAGTAAATGTCGGACTCGGGCCGGTTTTGGGCTTCAAAATGAGGCCCATTTGCAACTCTGATTCAAAGATACAAAGTCTTATGAACAGATATGATGAGAACGTTTTTGGAACGTTCTTTGGCTGATAAATTACCGGCAGTACTTGAAAAGCGATCCCGATATTTTTTACGCAAATTAGGATTTTATTGCATGTGTGCTTCATAAAGAATCACGTATTTTTGAGCTCTGTGATAAAATCACGAAATGTAGGTGGATTTTCGCATTTCAATCTTTGAGAAATGGTGCAAAAAGTATATTCCAAGGTTGAATGATGATCGATGACGTCATACAATCAATCAACCACGACGAAGTTAGCAGACTGAGATCGGATCCCAACCATAAAATTCGTTCCGTCGCCGCTGCTAAAATATTTGCGGCACAAGTCTTTTGGTAATTTTCACTCGTGCACGCTGTAGTTATTTGCAAAGGAGTCGAAATCCGAAAGCAGAGAGATAATTCTGCACTGAAGTACATAAATTCTTGGTTTCAGAAGTTCTTTTAAACCTGTTAATTTTACGCAGAATCTCCGGAACGAATGTTACAAGTAGCTTATAGCCATTGACGCTAATCCACTTGAATTATCTTATGTCATGGGAATACAGCGACAGAACTCAAGTTATATCAATGCCAGCCGTGCGCATATACGCTGGGAGAAGAAATCAGAATCCATCATTGTGATGAGTGTGCTTCTGAATATTTGATAACGTGACTTGAATTAAAACAATGGTATGAAGCACTTGTACTGTGCGTTTTGGTTTTGCCAGAAGAAAGGCCACCTCCGCTAAGTTTGCCAATTCTTCTTCGGACCGAATAGGTCTGACTCTGGTTTCGCGAAACCATTTCATAAAAGAACTTCTTATTCAATGTTGTGTGAACACTGAGTGGAGATGGCTTGGACAACAAGTACATTCGACTGAGAGCTTTGTGATGTCCGGTAATTTTTATTTTGGGTCCACCAAACAAAGACGTTCCCGCAACACTGCGTTTACTTCCCAATTCAGTAGTCTGTCTCCTTTTTTCTGACTTGCATTATCCTACCCATTAATGTAACGTCATGGCAATTCAATTTTTCCACCTAGTCCAGCTCTTCACTTTCTGGTTGCTAATTATACACGGAAACAAAAAAATTTTAGGCAGTTATGCTGTACATCACTATATCATATATAAATCTTCATACAACGTGTTCTCGGACTTGAGATGCGTCTCGAGAATCGTTTTTCACAATCTCGGTCTCGATGCTCCCAGGTCCCGTTTCAGTCTCGATCTCGAAAGATGCAGGTCTTGGTCTACCGTCCTTTGTCTCGAGACTTGGAATTGCTCGATCAGCATGGCAAAGCTCCAGCAATTCAAATTTAACCTGTTCGCTGTTGGTCTTTTCCGGAAAAATTCTGGTTGGGTTTCATTATACTCGCTTTGTTTGCCCTTTTTGGAGTGTTACAATCGAAGTGGCCACCTGAGGTCACACGGCTACTTTCATAGTGAATGCTGCGCTGCNGTGGGTAGTCAGTTAATAGCAGCACCCTCAGCACTCGCCTCAACCTTTTTCTAGCATCCACCCATATACGCCGAACCACGGCGCAGTATACGCCGAACCACGGACAGGCAGCAAGTACTGTTGTTCAAATCGTCGGTGTGACTTCGGGAAGCAAAACCAGCCTATCCGCTGTGGTGGCACGTGCTCAACCGGCAGTACCACCTAGCTGGTTTCATCCGGAAAAATGAGCAAAAACAAGTGAACTTCAATCAAAGTGTTTTAAAACTTTTCAAATGTGTATCTGCATAAGGTCAGCTTTCACCAGCTGGAGACTTGCAAACCCCAGTCCAAGTAGTCATTTTTGTTATTCGGTATCGAAGTTTTCACCAATCGTCCCTGTCCTCAGGAATGCAGGCAAACATTTTATTTCCAAGAAGCAACAATATTCAAAGGAACACACTTGGCTCCCTCAACCAAAAACAATATAATTATGAAATATCTGAATAAAAGTAATATGCGTTCAGTAGATGAGTGCTGTGAATTGAAATTTCGTAATAACAGCGTCGTGAATCATATGTGGGGCGCCTACCTTCAAATCTTGCATCACTCTTAATTTTGTTTCTGCGTAAAGCCGAAGTATTAATTTCAAATCCTACTAATGTTACAATCAAATTATTCAGTATGTTCTTGACAACACGTTCCATACGCCTTTAATTATGGAAAGACAAGCCAAATGGGAAAAGTGATCGATAGTATGACCGACAGGAAAGACTGCGAATTTTCGATTGCTATTCTTTGTACTGTTACGAAGGCATGAAACACTTGGGCTAAAATGGCTTTCGCTTCAGATCCAGTTTGTAGGTAAGCAACAAGGTTTAGACAAGGTTTAGGCACCCGAACAGCTAAATCAAAGAGTCAAACATTTGCCCTTGTTTCAAAATACAAAAATTGTTTACGGTTGCTACCTTCAGTTAACAAAACAAAACGCAGCTAAGTCTAACCGAGATGGCAGTGAAAATATGCTTTTCTCTTGATTGCGGAGCTCGAAGTGGATTTTCGGTAACAATGCAGAATGAGTGTCGTTTATTTGTTCGGGTAAGCTTTTCGGTTTGTAAGCATGGGTAAAAGTCATAACAGGGAGTCATGCAGCACAGCTTTCGTTTGATTACCCATAGGTACGCATATTTTTGTTTTATTTTTTATTTAGGTGTTTGTCTCAGACAGAATCACATTACAAAGAACATAAGGGTACAGAAATGCTTATACACAATGCGTCACACGGTGAGAGTTAGCCGGTACAGGCAGTCGATACTGAAGAGGAGCGAACATTGAAAGAAAGCACTTTGCTACTGCGTTCGGTCATCGTCATACAGAACCGTTACACAGTGGGAGAAAAATGGGTATTTGTAAAAACCAGACAATTGAAGTTAGCAGATAAAAAGTTGGATGAAGATGGGCATCGTTTAACAAAGGCGTATAAATTGTGTCTGATCAAGGCATCAAATGCTCTGACGAAATAGATAATTTGATGCGAGCGAACACTTAAATTCCTTGGGAGACAGTATTCCTAAAAAAAACAGCGATGGGGAGTTGCCTGCGTAATTCGTTGCCGTGTTTACCAAATATCATTGCAAGGCATTTGCGATGGTCTACACTCTGCAAAAAAATTCAGAAACCTGAGTGGCATAAAGCTAACAACGTTTCAACAATTTTTAGGCGAAGCTGACCGATGCCCCATCTAACTTTTCGCGAGTACCATCCACCAGTGCACGAGTGCACGTAAGGGGATCCGTAAGGGGATCCACTCCCACTGGTCGGCGACCAGCTTTCCTCGTCCAGGTACCAATACATTTTGACTTAAACTCCGTTTTCTAATTTTCCGACCGTTTGTTTGGCATCTTATGAAGTCAACAAAGTCTTCTTTCTTTCTTTCTTTCTTTCTTTCTTTCTTATCTCCATAATGAAAAAGCACTTTCGCAGATGTGTGCGTTCCTAACGTTATGGTAAAGTTGTTTTCAGTGCCTACAGGTGCACATTTTAGTTGGGATTTCGTTGTTAGGTACCCAGATTACAGTAAGCTAACAGCAACATGCTAAAACGCTGACCTCATGTTATGACTTTTGTTTCTTTGTAGCTTCGTGTCAGTAAATGTTCACGGTTAGGAGAGTTTCCCGTTGAAAGTTCAGGTTCGTCTTAGCACGCTAGCATTGATTTCCACCTTCTAGCAAATTTACTGAACAAATTCAGTAAATTTGGCCTTTTAAAAGTGATCTAGCATGAGAAAACGCTGTTTGGACAAGGGCGGATCCAAAGGGGGCGATTGGGGCTGTCGCCTTCCCCCTAAAATCTACGAAAGTAACTTTATTCACCATAATTTTGTACAATTCGGAAAACAGCATTCGTGATAAAAGGCCATTTTGTCGTTCATTGTTTTGTCACAGCAGTGTTGTGGCCTACATTTCATTTCTCTTACAGTAGTGAACCCATAATGAGACTTGACTATCAAATATTACTGAAATCGCCCCCTAAACTTACTGGCTGGATCCGCCCCTGGTTTGGCATGAACGTCAGAGTTTGGCCTATTTCGCCTTTTTTAGTGGTGATGGCAGAAAAAAATATTGTTTGACATTTTTCAAAACCGGCTGCTTTGATCTTAAACTCACAAAACTTTGTCGGCCTGTTTTGGCTTGTTTGGCGTTTATTGAAGTTGTTTGGAATATTTTGCCAAGCGATTTCATATATGTGGTCCATCTAAACCTGTTATAAGTATTTTCTATTAACATCTTCTATGAAAGGAAATGGTAGCATATTTTGTTCTGGTTATGCTTACTTCTGGAGAAATAATTTTATATCAAAGGTTGCGAAACGTGCAAGAGGATTTGTAGTTTAATTTTGTGTGTACTTTTGGAGTATAACGATTATTCGTTAATTTTAACGGAACACTTCTATGCTTGGTTCTGTAGCGACATTTCGATTTTGCTTTTACTTATCTGCAGTGTTCCGTCTAAGGTGGGCAAATGCGCAGTACCACGAGACCATTTGCGCAGTGAAATCTTATTCTCTCGCATTTGTAAAAATACAAATTTAATAGTGTTGCATAGCCCTTGTAACGCTTGAAACGCTCCATTGCTTATGTCTACATAGTTGCCCAATTGCATGCGTACTTAAACAAACATTAGCTCAGTATAAAATTTTCCTAGAGGGAACTCTGCTCATCTGGTTAATTCAAAAGCGACGACATTCGGTTTCCTTGGCATTTGGTAAAAATATTTGGCATATTTAAACAAGCCATTTGGCATTTTTGGTCCATCTGCACCTGGCAACCCTGTTTTACAGCATGATGACTTGATTAGAGCGTTTAACGAGTTTGTATCGGGAAAGGAGTGCGATACGCAGGCAACGCAGCGTAGTAAAATTCGAGATCAGATCGCGTCTTGGAAAGTTGAGGGTTTATGAAGACAGTTGACATCCACAAGGGTTTCATGGGGAATAATGTGAGGGAACCACTGCACTAGATCATGGCACACTGGTTGGGAAACACTGAAATATAGTTTCTCAGGCGCAACAACACAGCATCGCATTGCGAACGACCCTTTAGTTCACAGGCTGCGGCACCTTCATCCTAAAACAAGCCGCTGGTCTCATTGCTTTTTCTCACCAAAAAAAGCTTCCCTGTGATGTGTCAACTACATAACTGCGGCCATCGAGAGTATCAACCTAACTGTGATCCGACAAATAGTTGCGTGTCCAACGAAACTACCAAAAAAATTCCCCTGAAGTTTTCACGCAAGGTCACGCACAGAGAGTGTCGTTTGGGAAGCAGAAGAATGCCGAAAGCTGAAGTTGTTGCAAGCGAAAATGACATTTAGGGTGAAACTGAGCTCGAACCCTTAAAAAATTCCTGTTGAAAATGAGCTCAAGCCCTCAAAATGTCTCAAGTGCCAAGTTTCAATTCCTGTCATAGTGACTGTCGATAGTTGAGTGCAGTGTTTGGCGCTCGGAAGCAATATCATTTTACGTAAAGCTTATCTATTCCTCATAAGCGCATTGCAATATGTGAAAACCACCGCTTCGGTACCTTTGATGACTTCGCAACGCTGCACGTGGTGCTATGACGTAAGAACGTTTTTAATCGCAATAACTCTTGCAAGCGCACGAACTTCTTCGGCGCAGGCATTCTTGTACTATTCGTAGTGATTGCAGCTACGGATTGAACATTTTTGACGACGCTACAACGATCATAAGATTAAGAAAAAAGAGTAAGCCACTGGCGCATAAACATACATAAAGATTTAAGGACATCTATGGCGCACAGAACTTTAAGGCAACATGAAAGTGCTCCAGTTGCCAATCATTTTGCTTTCTTAGCTAAACGGTGGTCTACAGTATGTCGCCCTTGAAATATAAAAAAACAACTAAACTTTCTGAAAAAATGCAAACGCATTACTGGGACCGTAAGGATCACCCTGAAACTGTGCTTTAAAACTTCTTCCTGTCTTGACATCGCACTAACGGATCGAACGTTTGTGTTTTTACCTGCGCAGTGTAGTCGAACGTTGAATAGACCTCGGTCTGGTCACGCAGCGCATTTCTCCAAACGGTGAAGAGCTTTGAAACAAGCAAGCGCACACAACTTTCGTAATGCGCCCGAAGGCCTTGCAAGTGTAGGTCTTTTGTATCTGAACCCATAGCATCGTAAAACTGCTGCAAGCAAGGTTAGGCAAGACAGTAGCATCATATATTCCAGGAAGATGTATTGCCACACTTGCTTTTTATGCTCAGTAGGTGGTCCAGAGAGAAGGAAGTTTGAGTTGGAACAGTCTTGTTACCGTTGCAAGCTAAGCTGCACCTTTTTGTACACTAAATCGTTGCTGTTTATTAAATTTCAGACCAAATGATATGCATTCATTACTTTTGATTATTCAAAGATTACCACATCGATTTTTCCCAAAATTTCTAGAAAGTTAGATTTCGACCCAAGCAAAAGTTTCTGCAGTATATAGTGCAAAAACATCGCTAGGCGAAAGGTAAAAACATTTTTAGTGGGGCCATCATACCGAAGGTACACTGTAGTTCATGTATTAATATATAGGTCTAAACTGACATCAACCTGAGCAAAAAAAAACATTTGAACAGCAGGATGCACCATATATTTACTGGCAGATAACTTCATTTCCACAGACGAAACGATAACTTTTACAGTCTTTATCTTAAAAATAAAAAATGCGGACATTTTTTATTTAGTGTATTATAGTATATTCCAAATTGTATCCTTTCTTACTTATTGAAGTAAATAAAGTTAATGGGTAAAAGCTATAAGTAAACTGAGGAGTGCGCATACAATTGTACAAACTTCGTACATTAGTCAAATTCTTGACTTATGAAATTATGCAGGTTTTCCTTAAGTATCTTGGCTTTGCAAAAAACTTCATCAAGTTTCTAAATATGTTCTTGATCAAGCACTACGTTGGTCTGGACACGTAGGCGTAACCAATGGACCCGGGCACATGGCCCCCCTTCTTTTGAAAACTAAAACGTTCCAAACTATGAAAATAATAAGTAGGTTGTTGGTATAGGCTGACATGTTTCACGTTTAGGCAAAATACGGGTCAGGAAAGGAGCGAATGAACTTTTATGCCTGAACTTGTTTTGCGATGAAAAAGACTAAATTTTATTATATTTCTGTAGATTGAAGATGCACAGCAGGTCCCCAACTTTTGCCACCCCCATTCAAAAATCCTGGCTGCGCCACTGTCTAAGCGGAACCTGAACTAAAAAGAAACGCTTGAATTGTTTTTGAAAGGCATTTCCGCTGAGGCGTTCATACCGCAGCGCGTTTCGGACTGGTAGCAAAAAGATGAAGCAGAATTATTTTCCTTGCATGTTAGAGCAAGGGTACAGCAAGGACTATATTTAGCAAACTTGTAGTGAGTAGCAATTTATTCTGGTAGCTTAGGTCACCCCGATGATTCAAATGTTAACGGGCCAATTGCAAAACTAACGCGAATATTTCAAAAAACAGCAATGGCAAGGCCTTTACCTTCCTCGATCTTTCAGTTACCAGTTGCAGAAAAGCATCACTGCGAACAAACATCTAACAAAATAAGTTAGAAAGAGGGCATATCATCAGGATGTCGTTTCACATCTGGATTTTTAAAATGTTTTTTAGGTGTGTTGCAGAACAAGTTGTTTAAAATGCGTTCACTGGAACAGAATGTTCATAAAAAGTTTTATCGGTACTCCATGTATGGGCCTGTTCGTGGTGTGACGCAACAAGCCTTATTAAACCCTTTTTGCCCTTTTAGCGTCGCAGTGAGTGTTATCATAGCACAATTCAAATAAAATATCAATCAAAGGGCGTTTATACGAAGATAGATTTAACGTTTAAATGATCAATAAGTTGAGAGTCACTGGGTTAGAGTTAAATATTTGCAACTGTAGTTATCGCTTAGTAGTAATGAAAAAAGCCATACCATCCTCCATGTATTGCATTAAGAAATTATAAGCTTCATAAATGAGCGCTTAAGTTTGGAGCTTCAGATACCTCCTGAGTTGCTAGATTTAATTGCAAGCGATAGTATATAATTATTCCACAACGTTGAATTTCTCTCGATTGAACGTGAAGTGTGGAAAGGTTCGCTTTATAATGATGATACAGCTCTAGCTTTGAAATCCTTAAGTCACTAAATCTTTGCTTTTAAATGTAAAGCTAAGAATCATAAGACTCAAAATCTGCTTTTTTTAAACAGTATTCCTTCTTGTATTCTTGTTTTTTAATCTCCAACCAGTTTTAATGACAATTTTCAAACAACGAATGCAAGAAGACGAATGGCGATAAAGTTTATAAAGAGCAAGACCATCAGGTACCGCTTCCCAGGTTGGAAACTCCCCAATTAATAGGTACTAAATTGCCCAGAATAAAAGCTCTATTTCTCTCTAATTGTATGAACAGTTGCGTTGAGTGATGCGCACCTACTTTACAATACAGTTGGTCTTCGATTTGAGCGACTCCGCAAACCTAAAGCAAAGTGGAAAGCATCACAGAGAAGATTGCACAAGTACTTTAAATTTGGAGTTGCAGATAAAAACTACAAGGTCTTAGAGACGCAACCAGCGTGAAAACGAGACAATTTTTGACAGAAATCTTCCGTGAAAACTTTAATTTTGTTTTGATTACGAGATCCCTTCTCTTAAGTGTTTTGCTAAATTTTACATTTTGGTTGCTGCTCAACCGTTAAAAATACCTTGCTGTTGCAAAGTCTTAATTTATTTCCCGATCAGTGGAAAGCCACGAACTAATAATGCAGTCACATGATACTTCATTTTAAACAATGTTAAAACAAGACCCAGAGTCGCAACCATATGATATTTTCGTGGGGGGCAAAATGTTTGTAACTTTTTGTTGTGCCTAACAACTAAACATGTTTTTGAAAATTTAGGGGGGCAACTGCTGGGTTGTCCACCCCCTGGTCGAGGGCCTGACAAGACGGTGAGTTGAACCTGGTAAAAGAACACCAGCGTAGCTCTGATTCACTGTCACGTTCTCCACTTCATCAGCTGCGGGATCACAGACCCGACGAAACGTCCAAGGTACACGACTTTCTGCCTTCAGTCAACCATGACGCGAGTGACACTCCAGAACACGAACGATGTGAGGAAACTGAAAGATCGTTCACGCGGTGCGGTATTTGTAGCAGTATATAGCAGGGTACGGATAGAATGCAGGACATCCTCAAGAACAATATCCCAGTGTGAAAGTGGTAGGTCAGAGCGTTTCAGGACAAGCTGAATGGCTTTCTAAACCTTTCCAACAATTCTCTGACAGATGATGCACACCGCAATGTGCTTGAAGATTTCCTCTTTCGAATAAATAATTTTGAACTCTTTTGATACAAAACAAGGGCGGTTATCAGCATGAATGGAATCTGCAGTTCCACGCAGTGCAAAAAGTTTATCGAAGACATTTGATGACACTGGCTGTTGTCGTATTCCCGCGCGGGAATGCGAAAGGAAACGTAAATATTCACCACAATCAACAAGTATTACTAAAAAGTATATTCTTGAATTAAGAGGGCTTTTGAAATCTAGATTTAAGCTTTCCACCGTTTCCCCACTGCTTTGATTTGCGGTCCTCCTTGCGGTAGGTAAAACTGAGGTTTCACTTTCGCACAGATCTTACAATTAGTTACAGCCCTTCTTACGTCAGTACTCGTGTAGCGTAGCAGCTTATTACTTCGTACAAAATACGGTACAGCATTCTTGTAACTCAAGGATGCTTTGTGCAGTTCCTGCAGTGCGCATACAGGCTGTGCAGAAGAGCGGAAAGCTTTCGTGAGGGAATCCAGTCAATGTTTTCCACTGCTGAATTTTTTTTTTTTGTGGCTTAGAACAGCGTTAGCTGTCAAGCATGAAGTTAAGAGATCGCTGGTCTGTAACCAACGTGAACATCTGTCTGGCCTGCAAGTGCGACCATTACCTAATATTCAAATGAGTTCAAGGCCTCACCTGTCAATGGAAAACTCTTGCCTGTTGCCAACGGTCAAATCTTTTCAATAAATTCATCAACCCACTTGAAATAGTTAACAAATATTCCAAGAGCCCGCCGAAGTTTATAACCGTTAGGAAGTTGAAAGTCCTTCAAAGCTCGCATCCGTTCAGGATCGGGCTCAGATGCCACTTCCCCCGACATAGCCAAGAATCTGGATTTTCCTAATTGTTTTGGTTTCGTTTCGGCACATTGCATCAAGAAACAACTTCATGTTGTCATCGTGTTCTACCTGGTCACGACCAGCAACTGTGACATTGTCCAATAAGGAAAAATGTCTTGTATGAGGTTTTCCTGTTCAATAAATTACGACATAGTTGTTTGAAAACTTTTAAATGAACTTCGCCATTGGTTTCAAATGCCGTGTTTATGAAATCAGTTCCAACGCTTTTTATTTGATGGTAACAGAGAGCTCTGCGATAATCTAACGACGAAGAGATGGTAAATTTTGAGAGTTCAATTACGATGTGTCATCAACTCCATGAAAAGGGCAGGCGTCCAGCACCGCATAAATATTTATTGTTTGAGAGTAGTCAATACGCATTAACCTTTCTTATGACGGTTTACTTGGTCTTTGACAGTAAGCATATGTGCACGCCAAGCGGTAATCTCGGTCGTATGACACCTTCACTTCACATCTTGTCAATATTGTCTTGGATAAACGACCGATCTTCTTGGCTGAAGTGTTGAGACTTAGTGGCAACAGGTTTCACACCAGGAGTTACTTTCTTGCGTTGCTGCTGCAGCCACTGCGCAAGTTTCATCGAGTGAAATGACCGGGTCTGGAGAATTTCCATCAAGTTCAAAGATTGCACATCAGTGCTGACTTTTAAAATCAAGTCCTAGAATAATGTCGCAGCAAAGAATTGCGAGAGCATTTAATGTCGCAGACGAATATTGGTTGCCTTTTACAATGATATCGGTTAATGAAACAAACCCCAAGGACTTTACTTTTACAGAAGATGATACTATTTGTACTCGATGGGAAGAACGATACAAGGTTAAGTGGAGCGTGTTTGAAATCGATGAGTTCATGTAACTTCCGGAATCAATCACCGTGGTCGAGACTTTCCCATCAATAATTACGGGGACCGACGCTTATAACAGCGTTCCGGGACAAGCAGCCATGGCCACGCACAAAGACGGGATTACCGGGTTGGAAAAGGTCGATGGCTGATCATAAGATTTTGAAACGGATTTGGACCGACATTTCCGTGAAAATGACCCTTCTTTTGAAAGCTCGATCCAGAATCAGCTCACAATGTTCCATTAGACGTTGTCGAATTTCATGTGATGTTATTAGATGGAAGCATCAAGAACAAGGACATTATTAAAACTTCTATCTTTGAAGCCACAAGCTTTCCTTAAAATGAGCAGTTCATTGATAAAAGTTTACAGAGACTTCTCTGGTGTTTGTTTTTTCGTAACCAAAATGTGCCTTGCAAAAATCGCGTTGGGAGACTTTATGCAGACCTTCTTGAGCTAGGAGGCAGCGGCTTCGAAAGTATCACATTTTGCTATCATTTCGTAAACATCTGCACTTACTGCACTTAAGTAGGCAAAGAGTGTTCTCAACTTGTCCGGGGTATATCCACCTCACCTCTTGAGACCTCGCAACCCGCTCGCAGTTCTCGGTAAAACCGGTAAATACCGCATTTATTCAATTGTAAGCCGCGGCTTATAAAGTTTTTTTTTCATCAGTTTATGTGGCTTATAATCAAGGGCGGCATATAATCAGAAGCAGCTTATATTTTTTATTTCTTTACCTTCTCGAAAGGTACAAATGACGCTCAACCTTTCCTTGGCTACGTTTTGTCGACCGAACTATATTTTCGTATTCCATTATCTTCAGCATCACGTGCACAGCTGTTACAGGAGGGATTATGATGAACAGAAAGCAGTTGTAGCGGTGTGAACATCATTACCAGTGTTGACAAAAACGCGAAATGTGCTCTTACGCGAAAGTATCTCAGAGACTGAGGTAACCTATGTTGAAGTGCGGCTTACAATAAATGGCGACTTACAATAATTTTTAACAGCATTTCGTGCGGCTTACATTCAAGGGCGGCTAACAAACGAATGAATACTGTAATCGCAGCCAGCATTTCAACTGACTCGCTGGTTTGGTAGAAAGTAGGTCAACATCAAACCTTATCGGTTTAAGTAATTCATTCAAACACGAAGCCATCAGGTATGATACCACTGCTTAGTTGAACTAGTACATTCGCGTAATACTTTGTTTTAAAATTTAAACAGTGTTATAACAAGATTTGCCGGAGTAAGTTGTGGGTTACAGTAGGGCGCCCTGACGCGGACGTCGGGCAGAGGGCAGTTGCCCAAGTCAAATGCTTGTTGCGCAATCGCATCACCTCAAGCAGATTTTGCTTGAAAGTGTCCTAAAATCAGAATGTCATAAAATTTTTGAGAAGCAAAGTAATGCCAAAAGTACGCATTAGAACCCATCACGCCATTGGCTCTCAACACATGCTTGACGGAACCTCTGAGTCAATGGCTGATTAGAAGCTATCTGAAACAAGAGTTAAAGCTTAGGGTTTAGAGTTAAAGCTTAGGTTTAGTTGCGTGTAATAAGTCTAACCCAAACATCTAACTCTAATCTACAGGGAAGTATAACTCTAAATCAGTGGTTCTCAAACTTTCATGATTTGCGCCTCCCTTCCAAAGACCCTCAACACTTTTGGCCCCTTGCTCATCAATAAAAATGCCTATCTTTGTTTTGAGTTTTGCAATATCGCGGCAGAGCTACCTAATAAAGGCCTCTGCTCGTGTCCCCCCGGAAAACCACTCCGTGGACCCCAAGGGGGGCCGAGAGACCCGGTTGAGAAACCCTGCTTTAAATCCTTACCCCTGATGTTAATCCTAACTCTAATCCTAATCTCTATCCAAAAAAACAATACGGCCGATTCTATACGAAATCGCCAAGATCTTTCTCTTATCACTATGAATTTACTATTGAAAGTCTAACCTCCCGTAGGTTCGACCACTAAACACCATGTGACGTGCATGCAGGTGGTTTAGTCATTATGTGCGTGCATTCAGACTCAGAGAGACGGAGATGTTATACTGTAGTAACTCGGCACCAGTAGGCTAGGCAGCAGCACACTATAGTACTCAAAGTAGCGGGCGAACGTGTTGTAGTTAGTTTTCTGTCCATGTTTCAGGTTGTGCGTTGTTAAGCTTTAACTAGAAAGTAATGTTTTTAGGTTGTAACATGTTGAAAGACGTTGCTCTGCTGAGCCTATGTAGTTAGCCTTGAGACGATGCTTCGCAACAGGTGAATTTTTTTGGTTGTTTAATGTCTAAGATCAAGTATTATATGCCAGCTGGAGCCATTTTTTCCGCTTGAAAAGTAAGATACTTATCTATTTGGATAGATAAGAGATAGAATATTACAAGTATATTTTGGTCTCTTGTAGAAGCGGCCGTATAGTTTTCTTGATGAGGTTAGAATTAGAGTTATGGCTAAAGTTGTTGAGTTATACTTAGGCCTACATTACAGTTAGATGTTTGGGTTGGACTTATTTTACCAAAACAAGCCCTGAAAGCTTTACTTCTAAACATAATCAAGAATGGTCATGCGGCGGATTCGATACGAGATTGAAAAGCATTATTATTATTATATATATATTTTTTTGCAAAAATATTTGCGGTATGCAGCACGGTGTAGTACTGAAGGTGCAGAAAAATGTGCGGTTGTTGTACAGCATGCGGACAAACATATTTTGAGCGGTGCGGTTTGCGAACAAAAGCAATGTGCCAGCGACATCTCTGATACAAACTGTGCCTGAAGAGATGCAAACAACTAATTGTAAGGTCTCTCGCAGCTTTGGTTGTAGTCCCTCACCTGCTTTACAGATGTGACATTAGCAGACTGACGACTGCATAGACTTCGTCAGCAAATGTGTCAGTAAACATCGTGAGCACCGACGGATTACTGGCCAAAGACGACAAACTGCGGACGGTGTTTCATGTATCGGAGATTTAAATGAGAAAAAAAGCAAAATGTCGCAAAGTTTATAGCTTGCTGAAGATAAACAAGCTTTTCTGAAGTTTACTTGGAACTAGATCCAGCTTTACAACTATGGTTGCCATCGGTAAAGCCAAAGTTTTTAACATTGCATGTTTACTTATTTTTAAACCTGTAACACCGGTAAATTTAGATGACACGTTTCGCAAATGAATTCATTTTTAGCCTGTTAATTTTGATTAATATCTGCCACTGTCTCATTTCAATGTTTCTGTGATCATTCGCCAAACGTGTCATCTCAATTTACCGGTGTTACAGCAGTTGTGAGTAAAATGATAACTTTGCTTAAAATTGATAAGTGATTTAGAAACGTAAGCATTCTCAGATATTTGAAAGAGTTGCGGAGCAAAACGACCTTTGGGAAGCAAAGATGATGTATTTTTTCTTAAGATGATGCATTTTTAAAGGAAACAGCTGTGCTCAGTGTAAAATAGCGCAAGAACGGGCGAAGACTTGGCAGCTCTAACCACAGTATAAAGGCGTTATCATGCTTTTCTTTACAGGAACAGGATCTGACAGCTTCTTCCCATCAACCGTCATACCTATTCTTTCTCTATGCTCAATAACGGCGGTGGCGTTCAGTGTCTTCTGCCTCTTCTGCTTCAAGTTCCTGGGAAGTAGCGTAAGTGTGATGAGCGATTAAGGAATAAGCTGCTGTTGGAGAGTTCATGCTGGAGCAGGCTCGTAATCAGCATTTAAGGTTTGGGGGGTCAAAATACATTTTAGGGGAGAAAGATTTTTGTTTTTACATTTTTTTATTATATGTTTTAATAAAACATTTTCTGCGCACAATAAAATTTGGGAGACCAAAAATATTTGGGGGGAATTACCTCCGAGTGCCCCCCGTGGCTACGGGCCTGTGCTGGAGAAATCCTGTTACAGTGGGAATGTTAAAATTGCCCAAGAAGGCCTGATCTCTCGGATTCCGCATTTAAAAAAAAATCCTTTGTGCTGTTTGTGCAAGAGATTGCCAGTCTATAGGTCAGACCCGATACACCAAGGTCAAATCACATGCAAGCGCGCTTTTCGAACTGTTGCAAATTATTCACAGATTCACATTTTTCGCCTAATCAGAAAATAGCGCACCATTGCCTGACAATGCGATAGCTGCATTACATGGTATGTTGTGGTTAAAGCTTTATTTGGAAATTCATTCATCAATCAACTTTTGTGCGTTTTGCTTAAATTTAGTGAAGCGTCAAAGCCAGAAAAGTACGTCGCACTCCCATCAGTGAGTTGCAATAAGCAGAAAAAGAATCATTGTAGCCATTTGCTTGCAATTGGAATCAATGCACGCTCAATATACTGTAAAAACTGAAAAGTAGAAAGTACGAATTTGTTGACATTTGCTTTGACACAAACAACGTAGCGGTAATGAAACAACTCCGGTTGATTGATGATACGTTCAGAGTGTACTTGCTTGTGTGGGTAATTAGCTTATCCTCAATTTTATTCACATGCGAGCTGTACGATGCGAGGTTGCACATGAGTTAAACAAACGCACTTGATTACGACAATACATACGTGAGTGCTTATCTCATCACAGGAGTACCAGCAGTGTTCCCAGATCCGTAGCCAAGTTTTAAGGTTTGCGGAGGAAAATAAATTTTTAGGTGGGCAAGACTTTTGTTTTTATTATATGTTTAAAACATTTCTTTCTGGCCACTACAAAATTTGGGGGAAAATTGTCCCCGTGGCTACGGCCCTGAGTGTTCTCCAGGTAAAAGTACTTGGATTTTTAACAAAGAAAACAATGGAGTTCATTACGTTCGCAAGCTTCCTACCAGAAGAAAAGCAATCAACTGTCGTTTGTCAAGGTGTAAAGTTGAAATCTTTCCAATCTACATGGCAAAGTTTGCATACCCGTTTTTTTATGATGAATGACACTGATAAAAAAAACTACTGTACAACCTGAACAACAGTGCATTATCGTCGTGGGGATGTTATTGAACAAAGTCAACATTTTTTGTATGAAAGCTTACTAAAAAATTTCAGAAATTGTGATTCTTTTGTAACGTTCAATGCAGAATTTCACCGCTGTGCTATGCAAAATAGTACTCTGACCTAATTGCCCATTTTGCAAACGCACTTACCCTCACTTGACTCTTAAACATTTTAGCTTAAGAGACGTTTCAAACAAGCTGTAAAACATTTCACTTTGTTTCAACCTAAATGGAGGAAAATGAAATAGTCGAAGAAGCTTTGGAGAATTGGCATCAATCTGAGCATGAAATTGAAGCTTTTTCCACAACTTATCACAATGTCAAACCAGTTCGCATGCTTGGAAAAAACGTTGATGTTGCCCTCCTAACTCCACAAATAACAACCGTTACCACAGCAACGATTCACCCTTCGTTGCCATGTCTGCGAAAAGATCCAGTATTGGCCAAATTTATATAGAACAGGTTAGAAAGAAGAAATGACCAGCCAAAAGCAAAAGTTCCTATTATATCGTTGGCATTGCTCAGGTGCGCACGACTTGTATATTGGAGAGAAATAAGGTCGCTCCAACATGATGAAAAGGAAGACCACCTGAAAATTACATAGCAGACATGTTTTTCGGAAAATGTGAAAAAGCCTAAAAAAGTTTTTCAGTTTCTGGTATTCATGAAAACCTTAAAATAATCAAAAAGATTTTTAACCACTTCACAAACTTTCAATGAAATGCATTTTCAGTGGGCTGCTGTGACGTCCCTCGCTACAGTGCCGCCCTGGTTGAGGTGTTTGTGGGTGGTTAATGCAGCCCTCATAAATTATAGCTTATTCCTCAATTCCAGAAATAAGTAACTGACGGTAATTAATTTCAGATCAATGCCAATTACAAGCAGCTGCTTATGTTTTAACCACTTCAATTTGTAAAATGCTAACGCTTTTGTGGTGCACGATTTCTTGCTAACTCCTTAACGTAGGCACGTCTGTCAGGCTTCAAATAAAGTTTTCTACTGAGAGGATTAAACTAGCTGCACTGAGTACAAAACGAAGCCATATGAAATATCACGCTACTGTAAAGTATAACTTATAATTTTTCTTTGTTAGCGTCATTGAATGCAGTGATCTGCAAAGTTTTAGACCGTTCCAAAACACTTTTTTCTCTATTAAGCCTTACTGGCCTGATTGTGGTGTCTGGAAAAATGACCAAAAACAAACAAAAAGCATTGCAAAAACACGCACTTACCCAGCGATCGTAATTATTTTATCAGTTTTAAAGTTTACATAAACTGCAACCTGTGTGGCGCACCATTGGTCAAAGTCACACAGGTTGCTTAATATGCCAAAGATAAAGGATCAAAATATTTGAATTCGCTCACATTAGCAACATTCAAACGTTTCCCTTTTCAATTTACGCAGTTTAGAACCACACTGATCATTTAGATTACGCAGTAAGTAATGCTGTGTATTATTCAAAAATAAAGTCTGTATCACAAGAAGCAAACTTTTATTAGAGAACCACAGGCACACCAGGCATTTGAGACATTTTTCGTGCTTTGCCAATGTCGGAGATGTTGCGCAAGGGCAACTTGTTGAAATATGTGCATTTATTTAAAAAATCTAAAGCCACATTGCCTTATTTATCGTTCAAGTTCTTCACTTTTCGGTTTACTTACTTTCAGTCTAGGCTGGTAATTTAAACACGTCAACAAGCGCTGAAGTAAAGTTTCCGGAAATATTTTCATTTCTACGTCGGTGCAAAGTTATTTAAGTATAGCCAGAAGTGAATCATAAATTTCAATACTTCCCAGTAAAATCTATTGCATAAAGCCAACTTGCTCAAAGAATTTCCAATTGTATCAAAAAAGCCAAAGGCGTTTCTTATGTTGACTAATAAATCCGTATATTGACTGTTAATCCAACAATTTAAGTACGCGCATAGGATTAGTGATTGCAGTGGCAGCCAGTGCGTAATTAGTACTGCTTGCGAATATTTAATGTAATTGCCAAGACACATGCTATCACCTTGTTTTGAAAGATTCCATTCGCAAAATTTTTTCTGTTCAGTCACTCTCATTTTTGTTACAAATGGAAGGGTGCTATTTTGATAAAAGTGTTTTGCGCCTGGCTTGCCAACCAGTGGTGAAAGTAGAATAATTTTCTTACCGGAACGATCCAGTGTTTGTCAATACCCTCACAAAATTTCAGCCATAAATATACAAAAGCAATCAAGAGCACGTCTACTTTTGGCCCACCCTGTATTGTACATTTTAAAAATACAAAAAAACGTACGGTACATTCTGAAAACCACCATCTCAAAATAATCAACCAAAAAGCGTTAGGCTATAGGCTACGTACGGCAACTTGCACTATCTCCGAAAGTGGTTCAGGCAATGCAACTTGAGTAACTTGAGTAGTCTAAA
>JGI24021J15306_10000893_pt1 | contig 26575 bp, 17 predicted proteins | sample Ectturendosymbi1_FD_15306 | JGI IMG/M metagenome (IMG submission 15306) | reverse complement strand
GCGTTTTCCAACGCATCATCAGTCCTTATTCAAATAGATTTTATTAGATTCTATTTGAATAAGGACTGATATTGCGTTGGAAAACGCGAAACTAGTTTCCCCGTAAATAAACTGTGACTGATTTGCTTGCCGCCATCTTTGTGGCCTTTAACTATGAAAAATAGATACGCTAGCAAGTTTTCATCGTCGCAGAAGAATGAAAGCAGAAAGCAGGCAGATTCCTCAGAAGCTTGCCGCAAGGCTAAAGTTTTTACTGTCTACGAACATTAAAGTCATTTTTATGCGTTGGAATTACCCAATGTATTTGCAGAGCTTCGTGCATGCTGGAAAATACAATACAAACTACCAGCAATACGATATTGAAACCGTAAATTATTATTTATTCCCCACATCGAGATGAAAGCTACATGCTGCTGGAGTTTACGAATAAGCAGACTTGCTTCCTCTTATTTGACGATTGACGCCTGTGCGGAGCAGGAACGGAAACCAGCAACGAGGCGCTGCGTTGCAATACAACCAGACCTGATGTCAACGGGACTTCTAAACTTATTTCTTTGCAACATGTTTGATCTGTAGATGCCTTACGAGCAAGTGACGACATTCTCAGGAGGAAGCTCCAACAAGCGCGGACAGACAATGATTCCCTTACTCGTGAATCTGCTCAGCTGTGTGAAAAGCTTTCCGAAGCAGAGAAAGATGCTGACAGACTTCGAAAAGATCTTGAATGTCTTATGGCGTCTAAGGTAAAGTGTATGTTGAGTAACCACTACCAGCTTTTTGATTTCAGTTAATTATCGTCAGAATAACCTGCGATTCACCTGCAAACATTTGTTTTTATTAATAATTATCATACTTTAAAATGTAGAATATAGGGCTCACGTGTAAAACAGCAATTACTTGTTTGTTCCTCTGGGAGTTTATGTTAAGAGTTAGACCAATGATTGCAGAAATCCTCTGAACTGTCACATCTGTAAAGCCACCGTTAGAAGAGATGGAGCACCTCTTTGGCTTGGCGTTATGAATCGTGTGTTATTACCGCGTTGTTCTGTCGCAGTTAAACGACGCATCGGATCCAGTAAACACTTCACAGGAGGAAAAATTCGCCATGATCATCAAAGAGTATGAAGCACAATGCCGGGTTTGAATTTTGTCGTTCTGTTTCTGAAAACGTTTACCTTGATCATTTAATAATGGAATATCCATGTGGGTGTTTGCTGAAGTGGTAGAAATTGTAGTAAATTAAGTGAACCAAACACCTTTCATAGGAAATAGCTCGTGTCGTCGTCAAACATGAAAACTCACTGACTGGATTGCGTGCTGGTGGGTATAAGCAATCCCATTTGGATGTTATTGTGCAAGTAGTAAAAGTGCGTAGAAATTCCTACGTTTTGGGTAATTCTGTGTGAAAGCGCTAAAGTTCAATTTCCGAAACATGTAGATATCCGATGATAGGTTTTACCACAGAATGTCGCTTTGCTAGCCGGTAGTATCAAGTGTCGTTACGTTTGGTAAATGGAACTTCTTTTTAGCATGCTGGTGGTACCGTAACACATGCTTAAAATGGTTTGCTTCTTTAATAAAATTTAAGGAAATAAAACTCGCAATTTTCCTGAATTCTTTTCGTGCGGTTTCTGCAGTTGTTGTTTGACGTTCTGTCGTTTCTGCAGCACTTGGCTGATCGCAATGACGAGCTGGTGGTTGAAGTTGAGGCTCTTCGCAACCGCATATGTCAGCTCGAGTCCACGGAAACACGAGCCGACTCCATCGGTTCGTTTAGAGACGAAAAGCTGAGAAGCAGTTTATCGCCAAAAAGGAAAAAGGCACATAAGAGACATTCAAGCTTGTCTGATCACTGCGAACAATCGGCGACGAGCTGCAGCGACATGGAAAGCGGTATCGTGTGTTTTGATGCCATTCGTCTTCTCTTGTCTTTTATCTTTAAATCTCGTATTCATGCAGTCTGTTGAGGGAAGTGCTGATTCTGAAATATGATTTATTAATTGGTTTTCAGAGATAAGCATCGGCAAACAAATTTATTGGTTTTACAACTTGTCAAACGAAAATGTGCAGAAGGGCTGGTTGCTGACGTAATCACAAAACAGTGACTTGTAGCGACATGGACCACTGACTACCACCTATGCTAATATTCTTCATCAAAGTTTACTTTCAAAACTGTACAAAAACACGAAACAAACAGTGCTTGATGTGGATATATGTTTCCAGCAGAAGAAGAAGAATAAACAAATACAACATGATTATATTTTTTCTTTGCATTTACAGTTAAGATACAAAGTTATTTTTTTGCACCTAGCTGTTGAGGATCCATTTAGGATGAAAGTTTCAGGCGTTTTTAGTAAATACTGGAAGTCTCAACACAACCATCTTAGAAACGGTTTGTACTTGTTTTGTTTTGACAGACGCTGTCTTTGACTTTGCCGAGAAGCATAAAAGCAAGCTGGGAAAAAACGACAAACAACAAGCTTATGATCATGCGAGCATCCGCATGGCGGAGCTGGAACGTCTTGTTGATCAACTTCGAGACGAGAAGCGAACATGTGTTGACAACTTTGCGAATGAAAAGGTAAAACACATTAATCCGTGTGATATTTGGTATGGACAGTGTTTCAGTTGTCGTTGCTTTTGATAACCTTCTCGAAACATTTATTGTTGACCATCTTTAAAATATTTAATTATGATTCTATTTAAAGAAGAACAGAAGATGGCTGCTCAGCAGGCGAAATGTATACTCAGTAATCATCATAGTGTCTGATCCGTTGCTATGGAAAGGTTCCTTCCGACAGATAGTTTCTTAATTAAAACACTTGTGATGTTTGTTACCAACTAGCATCTGTTGTTTTGTAGTGGTATATTTGTCGTTTTCAAATGAAAGAAAAGTCATGAGCATCGGTAAAATTGGCCAAAAGTGTCGGTATACTTGGACAGATTCCATATGTTTGCTGAAACGTACGAAGATCTCGAGAGTGATATCGCAATGCTGGCAGTGTTGGTTTTGGCGCGTAATCGGTAATAAAATCCTCTGTCCTCGGGAAAACGCGCAATGTGTAATTCCCTTCCGAAGGTTTTGCAAAGCATTTCATCGCCATCGTTGAATTTGTCTGAAACCAACATAGCTACAAGGCTTTTTCTGCGGTGGAGTTAAGTTTCAAAAGAATAGTCGTTGTTGTGATGCAGCGCAAAAAGGCGGTCGACTTCGTTTACCGTTTTTTGTTATTAAATCTCCATCCATACGGGTTAGTCTCAATTTTTCTTTTTTTGTATTTTTATTTGTAAGGCAAAGCTCCGCACTGATTTGGAAAAAGATTTTCAAATTCAACTTGCAAACGAGAAAGCGAAACTTTGCAATCTTGACGATAACCGAGCAGTTGAAGAACAGCACAACATGACGATGAGGCTGTTAAAGGAAATCACTTCTGAAAAAGACGAGGTAACTGTTCTTCTCACGCAGCAGTACTTCCCGATATATTTTGAACTGCACTACCTAGAAGTTTGATTCTTTTCTCACCCGCTGCTTGACTACGCGCTTTGCATGCTTAACGCGCACGTCAGCTGTTTCTTAGACAAATTGTTGTGCTTTACGTGAAATATGGCCTAAATTTCCCACCATGTTAAAATATCTTGCTCCCAAGGGTGGGAGTTTTGAGATTGCATGGCACAGACAAAGCAATGAAGGCATTTTAATTCATTTAATAACTGCACATGCGCAAAATCCATGTTCGTAACTGAAAATAACGTCGGTCAGAGATGCGTTGCTGCAATCAAAGTATTTGCCTGCTGCGTTGGTGCTTTGTTACGACAGAAGTTCTTGCTACGACGAGGTTGCTTGAGGTAAAGTAGCAGAAAAATATTTTCATCTTTAACAATGTTCACTTGTTTCGGGTTTTCAAGAGTGTTAATTGATTGAAAATGGTGATTTAAACCAATAAAAATATTCAGCCCAGAGAGAGAAGTGAATGTGTGCAACAAGATACCGCATGAGGTAGCGATGGCGGCAAGTAAACTTATTCCGCCGTGATTTTATGTGAGACAAGGTTTATAACCGTTATTTATTAACGCGGGTCTGTAAATACTCAGCCAGGAAACAGCCTTATGGTGCCGCATTGGCAACAGAAACGCTGCGCGTTGTTTCGTAGATAAATGTAGCACTTACATGGCATTGGCATCACGGCTGTTCGGCAGAAATGTCCGTACGTTGCTGCCTGACAGATGCGCGGACTATAATCAATGTTAAAGCGCCTCACGTGAACAGTGTTGCGTCTTTTCTGTTTAGATCGAGGCCAAGTACAAAGAGCTAAAGGAAACTGTCGAAGAACGCTCTTCGTCCAATCAGCAGGGAATGGCAGACCTGTGTCGAGAATTTGCCAACGAAAAGGCTGAACTGGTTTCTCAGCACGAGGAAAAGGTGTGTGACGACCTTGCTCATGGACTCAGATTTAGTCAGTAGCCGGCCGTGTGCTGTGTTCGTGTTGGGTGTGCTGGTTACTTACACGCTTGCGTGTTGATCGCTTTCACGACATACGCTGTGATATACTTTGTTTAAGTTGAGATAACGTTTGAGTTTAAAGATAAGTTGTTTGCGTGTCAGTAGAAAATTGCTGTAAAAAGGTACTTGTGCACTAGGTTTTTTAAGGTGCTTTGAGATAACGAAACCGTCACTGGCAATTTTTCCAACGTCTCTCAAAATACAGTAAATCTTCGCTTTACGACCACCACCAAAATACACTAAAACCTTGCTTTACGACCACCTCGATAGTTAGATAAAATACTGGCGGTCTCTTCATGTCTAGACGTTGACCAATGTGAAACCTTAAAAAACTGCATGTGACTACAAGAAAACTCTTTCAGCCGTTTGTTATTGGTTGGTAACTAAGATTTTGTTCAGACTGTTGCAGAACCGCATTGACACGGGCTCATAGTAAAAGTGTGGTTTTTGGCTGAAATTGTGAAAAAATTTTAAATACTTCCGTCAAGAAAGTTCAGAGCAGTGAATCGTCTCTCCTTACGTTTTGTTCCGGATGCAAAATTTGCCTAAGTGTAAGCAAATGCTAAACCTTAATTCGATTTTTCGTGCGTAGATACTTTGGCGAGACGGCCCTTGTATGCTTTTCTCTGTTTTGACCCTTCGGGACCGTTACAGCAAGTTTTCCCGTTTCAATCTGTCCAAGCAGTCATCTGCGCGCGTATTCGTAAACGGTTGGTTGGCGCCTAGCGCCGGGCTTCCCTTGGAATCTCGCTGGACTACTCTGCGCTCTTGTGTGTTTGTCGATTACAACAGCTTCGCGCCCACCCATAGTGCGAACGTTGCTTGCGACAACAATGGTTGTGTAAACAACGCAGATCGAGCAGCTTGATTCGAAAATCGAAGACCTTGAGCGCCAGTTAGCGGAGGAACGAAAAGCGGTCGAGCGGTTGTCCGAGCAGCTGAAGAACGAGCGGTTACAACACAAGGAAGCCTTAGTAGCTCACCAGGAAGTCATTGACAAATTTGAAAAGTGAGTATTGCTTGCTGTCTTCTCGAAAACAAACAGCTTTGCTTTCTCGTGTTTTTGGTTTGTTCTGAAACATACTGCATTGCTGTCAACAAGGACAAACCAATGTGTTTTTTCTCACTTGTCAAAGTTTTTTCTTCTCTGGTTCAGCGCTTCGAGTTGTTCGGAAGCCCTTTGTTTCTGTTAATGTACAGGAAGTTTGCTTTCACGGCTCACCCCGTGGATCTTCTGTTTCAGAGCGGCAGCAAACAACGATTCTCGCTCCGCGGATGCGAGTTCTGCGAAATGCGCCGAGTTGACGGAGAAGTTCCAGTCCGAAGCACGTCGGATCAAAAGCGACCACGCAGCAGAGTTGCTTTCAGTCAAACGTCAGATGCAAGAAAAACTGGACCAGTTGCTCTCGGAAAAGCAAAAGGTTTTTCGACCTTGTTTTAAATATCCTTCTACCCCAGCATAACGCTGCGTTCGCTGACACTGCAACTCGTCTGCCTTCATAGCAAAGTAAAGTTCTCTCCATATATCTTATTCGTAACCGTTGTTTTTTTAAAACGTATTGAGGGACCGAAACGGCCTCTCAAAATGCAGTAGAACTCTGCCGAACTGCAGTACCACCAAAATACACTAAAACCTCGCTTTATGACCATTCTGTTATTCAGATGAAGTAGATGCGGTCTCTATAAATATTTTAAGTCACCAAGGTCAAACCTTAAAAAATCCTGTTCGTAACTGATGATATTGGTGAACTGTTGCTGGCGCTGCAACAGAAAGACGCGTATGGTTGCAGTAAGTGCAGGCAATGTTACAGAAAGAAATAAACAATTGTACGGTCAGCATCGTCTTGCTGACGTGTTGCTTGTTGTTAAACGCAGGCTGCTGATTGCTCGTCGGTGTGCAGCGAGCTGGAGAGGTTGGAGGAGAGTCTCGTGGGAGAGCGGAAGGCGATGCACGAAAAGATGCAGCAGATGAGAGAAGCTTTCCAGCAAGAGGCGCATGAACTAAAACGCTTACTCGATAGCGACAAAGCCAAGCTGAGGAAACAGCTCAAGTAAGCCGTCTCAAGTTAGTTGTTTTCTTGCTAATCAAGCGTTTTGTTCTTGTAATGTATTACGCAGAGAACTTGTGACACATTTCATGTTTTCATTCACTTTATATCTTTTAAGAACTTTATTGTCGGTATATCTTTATTAAACTTCTTGGTTGCTCGAATCAGTGGAGATAAGTGTGGGGTGGTCATTTCCTGAAGAGAAATTCAGTTTGCAGCGAAAAAACGCCTCAAGCTATTGTTATTATCGTAGAGCAGCAAGCCTTCCGTTTTGCATTAATGCAACAAAATGAGACGCAAAGCTTTTGTTCCAGGCACGCCCTGAGGAGATTCTGTCGAGTGTCAGAATCATTTCAAACACAAACAGCGAGCTGTGTTGCGTGAGCGTCAACACCATGCTAAACCTCGTCCTCTATCGTTTAGTTTGCATTAGCTCATTACGATCATTTGCCATTGTCACAAGACAGAGCAAAACTTTGTGCTGTTTTTTGTTCGGTCATAAGGGAAGAAAAGATCCTAATACGCGATAAAAACATATTTGGAGTCGTTACTTCTACAATAAAGATAGGAAAATTTTGGTGGATTGTTTTTATTTTGGCTCAGAACACTTCTGTGTGGAAAGTAGGCATTTGGAAGTGTGTTACGTTTGGATAATTTGATTTACCTAGTTAAATCAAATTTCAAAAAGTCCACCCGCCATTTAAAAAAAAGACGCAACAAGAGATCCAAAGCAGTTGGATTGGTGGATAACCGCCATCTTTATCCGTAGCTGAGGTCGGAAAAAGTTTGTTTTGGTATTCACCCCGTTTTAAGCAATTTGATTGTCTGTTGTCCTTGCAGTTTGGAAATCATTGCAGTTTTTTCTTGTTTAGTGAGGAAGTCGCCGCTTTACGTCAACGTCTTGCTGAAGAAACAGAGAAAGAAGTGAAGAGGAAGAAGCAAGCGATGGAGGAAAACGAATACATTCATAAGTTAAACGCAGCCAAGCAAGAAAGGGAAAGCTTGGAATGTCGAAATTTGCAAGAAAAGGTCAAAGATTTGAAGGTACAATGCATCGTGGTGAGACTCTAAATTGTTGTTGTTGTTGATCTTTCAACCCATTTTCTATGCTCTACTTGGGTGTTATTGCATTTCAGAACGTTTCAGATTGCATGCATCGGCAAAAACAATTGTTTTAAACCTTTTCCATTCGTTCGTTTTTCTTGGTGCCTAACTTAAAAACTACCACTAGGTTTATCTGCATCGCATTGTCATGTGCAAGTAAAAATCGTTTATGATGGTTTGCCAAGCAGTTGGGTACCCACGCATAATGTAGTTTCCTTGTTGAAAACAAGTCCTTCAATGAATCAGGTCTTGCATTTCAAACATTCCTATGCGGACGTAACGTAAATCTCTACTCCTGGAAGGAACTGTTTGTAACCTTAGTGCATTCGCATTGAACTTCGTTTCACTGCGGACACCAGACATTCTCACCTAAATTCTTGTTTTACCGCGCGTTGCAGTTAAGGTCGTTAACTCGAAAGTCTGGAAGCCACAATTCGGATGTTTTCATCTTGTTAAAGAAAGGAGAAACTGTTTGAAAGGAAGTAATTGAATCTTCACGGTAACTTCTGTTTTTCTAGTCTCGCAACGAAGATCTTGAGCAGCTACTGTCCAAAGCGTCTGCCAATCTGAAAGCGCTCGAAAGCGAGAATATTCGAGAAATTGAAGCGCGAGGTTCTTGCGATACTTGGCAATTAGAAGAGCGGATCTCCGAAATGAACAGCAAGTTGATGCAGAAAGAACAAGAAAACCTTGACTTGCGGAAGCAGGTACGCGCTTTCTTTTCATCTTTCAGTCTTTTGCCTTGGGTAGATGAATGTTTTATTACTTATTTGCCGGTTGGAATCGAAAAAATGCCAGCAACAAGTTTTTCAGACCACTTACAGCCTCTTGTGCTTGCTAGTGCTGTGATCGCGTGTTGTCAACGTCATGACCGTGTTTCAAGGTCGACGATCTGCTGCACAGCGTGAAGGAGAAAACGCGTCTTGTCTCATCCCTCCAAAGCAGTGCCGACATATGCGGCAGCGAAACATCTCAACTCAAGCGAGAAAACGACGAGCTGCTTAGCAAGGTAAACCCAAGGCTTCTGTCGAACGGAGGCATCACTGTTGTCTTATTCAAGGTGTGCAATCGCAATCCGGGCCATGCTTTATTTAAAAAAGAGAAGGCACAACTCGTTAAGTGTCGTTTTCTCGCATCTAGTGAGCTCAAAGATTGAAACAGCTTCGTGCATTTGCATGTATCTCTATAGTTTCATTGTAACATAATTTCACACTAAGCTTTGGGTTATGTCAACTGCTCTCGATCAATCGCAGTCATCCTCCTGATTCGTTGCACAAGCAGCACAGTTCACTCATCGTTGCAGATGTCACTGGTTTTGCGCAGTGTGTATAGTTAATGACGAACCTTCTTTGATTGCAACTTACCAGCAGGACTCAATGTATGCGTTACTTGTCTGAGATTACGTACATCAGTCAATGAAAGTTGTCTTCCTGCATGCGTGACGCACTCTTTCAACGGTATGTTGCTGGACTAGGACTGAAGCCCTTCGCTTCCACCGCCTTATGTTTAGTACAAGAGTTAATTTGTTGTGGGCAATGCAGCATTCTTTCATTGCATGGTTTGTTGTTGAAGCACAACTGGTTTGCTTTGCTACTTGGATGAACAGGTTCGCGATTTGGAACGCGATAAGCACGATTGCCGCGTCGAGAACGCTGGTTTACTTGCAAAGTGCGAACGTCTCGAGAAAAGCGACTCGAATTCGTCCTCCACGACGCCTAAACCAAAGCGAAGGTTGAAAATCGACGACGAACACTTGCGCAGAATGAACGCAGCTGAGGCGAAAGTCAGCGAAATGTCACAGGTGACTTTTCACAGTAATTTGGGCGTTCTGGAATTTTCAAGTTGCTTTCTACTGTTGAGAAGGTGCGATAAAAGTGTGCGCTAAATTTTTATGCTATCTGCAGAAAGTTCAGAAGTCTGATTTTATTAAAGTTTGTGTAATTGACAGGGTTCTAGCTGTCATTTTAAGGCACACCCCTTCAGATTGCCTTAACCTTTTTCAAGCGTTTGAAATGATGATAGTTTATCAACTCGGAATAACGCCCATTATGGGAAGTCGCTATTATTAGGAATCGAGTGATATCGCTTCAACGCACCGTTACAGGTATGTTCATTGTGTCTCGTCCTGTGCTTCCCCTACTTTTTTCAACAATCGTTTTTAGGTTACAGTTGCTGTGCAGTTCTTTAAGCATCAGTTTTGTCCTGTAGCGCCAACATAAGGCACGCGAAGCAATTCGGTTCCGTTGAATGTCTTTCAGGAAATCGCCGACCTAAACGCGCGGCTGGCGCAGGCGAAGCATCCCAGCGATCCGAGATCAAGGTCGGAATCGCGCTCCCCCCCTGTCGTCAGTCCTCGGGGTGGCGATCATCAGCACAGCGACTCATCGTCAGCGAGTCTCCTGCGGTCGCGCCTGGATTCGACCAGAACTCAGCTGAACGATCAAATGAGGCGATCGAAAGACTTGGTGAGTGCGCTGTTCTTATTTGCGCGACAAAAGTCTGTTGCTTGGCGTGACTGCGGACGTGGCTGATCACGACGTACGGCTTGGTTATTGCAGAAGTGAGATTCAACTTCAGTACAAAAATCTTGCGTGATCCATGCATCATAAAAATTTGATTTTCTGATCAAGGTTTTCTCCATCCTTTAGTTATTTAGCGTTATTTAAAAAGAAGCTTCACCAGCGGCGTTCTCTTGTCGGTGTTACTGCAGTTTACATTTAGATGTTCATGTTCGAAGTAGCGTCGTACCCGAAGTGAAGTTATTGCACGGAGTGTGGGGGTGGCACTTTTCAATACGACTCGTCACACTTAAATATTACAGATAACCAGGGGCGAGGGAAGAACCGGGACCACGACCGGGATTGCATTTTGCCCCTTCCCGTCAGGCAGGGCTGTGGAGCCGGAACTGACATTTCAGGCTCCAGCTCCAGGCATCTAAATTTTTTGGCTCCGGCTCCAACATCTAGAAGTTTTTGGATCCGGCCCCAGAACGATTTTGTCCACTGGACACTGAAAAACGTATTGTCCAACTCGCTTGCCCAACAGACTATTTCTGTGGAACCGGAACCCAAATATCAGGCTCCGGCTCTAGCTCCATATCTAAAAATTGCTTGGGCTCCGGCTCCACAGCGCTGCCGCCAGGTGCAATGACAATATTTGGCCGAGGGTAGATTTTTTTCAGGTGACGTTATTTTTTTAACGGAAGTTTTATTTCTCTGCACGTTTTAACCATTTTGAACACACTTACGTCATTAGCAAGCAGCAACACTCAACAGAGTTTGGAGCAAATTACACTGATTTAGCTCAACACCGTTGCTTTTGACAACAAGCGTTGTTTGGTGTTGTTCAGATAGCCGTTCCTTTTATCTCATAACACTTTCGGTGGTTTGCTTCACAGCTGAGCAGATTTCTGGTGGTTCGTAGTTCATGCCAAGATCTCGCGGGAGCTGAGTCATAATGACAGATTCGAACTGCAAGTTTTCCAGCCCATATCCAGCTATATCGCACAATGGGATTAAAGTCTAAAGCAATTCTATTTGAATAAGATTTTAGGTCTGAGGCTGCGCAGTGTTGACGTAAAATCGATTTCCTATTTTAAAATTTCGCTGATGGATTCAAACCGGTCACCTTTGTGGAGACTAGTGACTTGGAATAAAGTCTAACACGTTGGAGACAGCGTGAAGTAGGCAACAAAGCCTATATAAAGCTGAAAGCTTGTTCAAGTAGCTGCAGCAATTCATGAAATTGCTAACAAATGCCCTTCTGTTTACTTTCGATAAATTCTGTGATACAAAATGTAGCGAGCAATGAATAGATTAATTAGGTTTTCTTTTTTCACTTGTCCTGCGTAAGGCTAAGTTTGTTGCATAACTTTTTCTGATTGTAGTTGTTACTAGTTAGGGTTAAATTTGAAAGGTAGCAATCTATACTGTGCAACTCCATCACATACCCCGTTCTATAGGCCATTTATGAAAAGGTAACTATGTCCAATGTGAAATTTGAGATTCAGTGGCCTGGCAGTTTTTTGTTGCGTGCAACCATCCATCCATTCAAAACAAAATGCAAATGTGCAAAAGTTTATACGCGGGAAAGAACATCTGAAACATATCCGACCAAAATTTTTTTGATCATTCGCATTGAGCACATTCTGCTAATAAACTCAGCTGTAAAAACTTCAGCGAGCCAGTAGAAGCAGCGAATAATTCTGTGATTCGCTTATTAAATGATAAGCCCGGTTCCACTTCACTTTATTTAGCACCCCGACCACGTATGGAACATGTGGCCAGGGAGCGACAGCCGTAGCTGTCATTGGGTAAACGCCGCGACACGTACATGTAAAAAAAAATATACACAACAACAAAATAAAGCTGTCAAGAAACATCAAAAAACAGGTAGTAGTTCTACCAAAGTCAAATGCTGGTAAACGGGAGAAGAAATCGGTTAAAAGCGGAAAATGCGGAGAACTACTGTTTTCACAACATGGCTAGAAAGAAATTGGCTATTAATGGATAACTTTGATTAAAAAAACTGGTTAGGTTAAACCGCTATGGTAGGCATGTAGAAAATAAACGTGATACTTCCTGCTATGGCTTGGTGAATAGAAGAAAAACAATGGAATGTCCTGAAGCTGAAATCCATGTTAAGTTTAAGTGTATGGGTTGATGCGTAAGAAAAACTGACTAAAATACATAAGTGACCGTCTGGTTCATAATTCATTACTATATTTTATATACTAGTCTTTAAAAGCTTTTCCGATCTCTGCAAAAATAATGAACGTTAATTTGCTACTGTTCCACCATGCTCTGTTCAAATTCTCAAGACGTTTAAACCGGCAGTAACAGTAAACGATTTGTGTGAACTGATTTGTGACACGTGTTCTGTACCTAAGTGGTTAACTTGCGGCTTTACAATCTGTCTTAGGATTTCTGCTTGATATGTTTGAAAAAAGTCGCTGTTTTGGCATCGTGGTGAAACTGTACGTTTTTCAAAAATGATATCCACCACGGCATTGAGTGTGCAATTTACATGTTGTTGCTTCATTTGACTAAGATGGGAAATATGTTCAACTGCACTGGCACTGGTCCCGGTCGTTCGCTATCGGTAGCCAGCCGTTCTGAACATGCATGCCGCTAAGCCAGGAATGGTTTGAAAGAGTTCTAAGTGGCTGGTTTCAAATGTTTCCTCTGTTGATCGCATGGGTCGCCGCATTCACTGACCAAATGTTCCTTAGCTCCAGGGCTGTGGTAGCGCGTATGTTGCTGTTGTATCGCTCGCTAGATCCATGTACAGAATCGGAGGCGCAGGTATCGGTGTCAGGTATAGGGCATCTGTGATGCTGTTGCTTTCCCAGCCTGCAAGGTATAGTAATAGCGAGCATATAGCATTAAAAGTACATCGTACATTTGTTCGCAACGGCGTCTTACCAGACTACACTGCTAGAAGTTTTTCTTTGAAAGGTCTAACTCGATGTAGATAGTTTTTGGATGTGTTGTGTACGTGTATTGCCCTAAATAATTTCTTAAAAGTGGCGTGCACTCGCTCTTTTTCGGTCGTAGACGGGAAACGTTTTTGAAATGACCGAAAAAAATTAAGTCATTTCGGTCAGAATGTTTGAAAATATAGTCTAAAAAACGCTGTTATGGTGATTTTACTACAACTGTGAAACAAATGACCGAAATGTTCAGTGGCCAAATTGTCTCAAAAAATGACCGAAATATTTCAGCGAAAAAGAAAACCCAGATGTCACTGATCTTTATTTATTCGCGAGAAACGTAGAAATGAAACCACTGTCGTAAAGAGAACTGGGGGAGGGCAAACAAGTTAGTTTTGTTTAAGTACATGCTATTTTTGTCAGAAAACATCCGGACTAAAACGATTATCTCAGTGTCTTCTCCATAACCTTCCGTATATTCCGGGAGGTGGAAGGTGATCAATTCACTTTCGCCGAGCCCCACACTAACCACGAATAAAACTATTTATTGAATGCGGGTCTTTGGCTGATTATGACCCCGTATCGGGGAGTAGGTGTCGCCTAATGTGGCTTCGAATTTCTGTACCTATCTCTGTCTGCCTGTTTGAAATGAAGATCATTAATCACATCGTAGTATCATGCAGTTATTGCCCAACCACCTCCAGAGCATTGTCGATAATTAATTGCATGGACCTCAGTTCACGTACATGCGACAGTACTAATGGTAGTGTGCTCGTAAATGTCACTGGTAAAAATAGCATTATAGCATCGTTTTGACACTCACTTTTTTTCCCAATCCTTTTGCCAGTTTCCTTGCCATTAATTTTATAAAATATCGCCAACGTGCATTTGGATTTTAAAATTATTTCACAGGCCATTCTTGCTTGCGTAGAAGTAGGGATTTATCTCTGCTGTTTGTTCTATTATTCATTAAAAAATATCTGTTACCTCGATTGATATCGTCATAAGTATGCGTTTCGATTTGTGTTGATTGTGAAGAATACGATGCTGCATTTGCTTCGTGCGTTGTTGCGTTTCCACTGGTGGCGGTGTTCGCGGTGGTTGGCTGTTGATCTCCACTTGTGCGTGTGGCAAGTTTGGAAAGATGCCTAAGGGACAACAAAACATCGCACGGTCGTGATAAACCAAGAAGAACTCACTTTTCAGATATGGTTCAACTTCAGGAAACAGTAGATTCTTGTTGCATTTCACGTATAATAATCCTGCGTGACGACTGCGGAACCAAATACCTTAATCTGGCTGAGATCCTTGCAATGAAGCCGAAGGAAGTCAGCAGCAAAGCTCCGAGAACAGAGATTATTATGACAGATAGTTTGCTCCAATCACCGCCGCTTGGCTGTTGAAGATATATCCTTTCTACAAACGTTCAAGGACATGGAATTGAAGCTGCTTACAGCGTTCCTTAATTGAGTGCAATCGAACGCAAGCACACCTGTGGTTGTAAATGATGTTATTTCGATCGCAGAACCAGCGCTACTGTTTCTGGTGTTTGAGTTGAATGCTCGTGTGCTCGGTACCAACCTCATCGTTCGCACGGTGGGTTTTAGTGGGTATGACCAATTCCGAAAAGCAGATCTCAGAGAAAACTGTGGAGAACCTGGGTACCAAGTATTTTGTTAGGTGTGATTGGCAGCTGAAGCCTGGAAGGCAACATGGCAATTTCCTGTCGTTTAGAAAATGATACGCGCCCAACCACGTACATAAAGGTTGCACCGTTTTCCGTTCAAACCATAGTCTTTGGCAAGGAAGCTCCTCGTTTGCAAAGAGCAATTCAGCAGCGCCTTCATGTAGGTCATGTTGCTTGGGAGTTATAGTGATTTGAGCTTCAAGTTTCCAAAAAATAATGTTATTACGTCGCAACCATGTAAAACATGACTAAACAATCGAGACGGTTGAACTCCCAACCATACTGCATTGTATTATGCTTTCTAAACAAACGCATCAGCTACGCTTTGCTGCCAAATCTGATAACAAAACGGTGAACAATCAGGTTGACGTTGCAAAGAAACGGTTTTGTGTTAACAAAGTGTACCATGCAAACCCTAAAATTTTTAACGCCATGAAGTTTAAAAGTGAAAAATTTGAAATCATTGTCAGCGTTAATTATCCAGAATTTGAGTTCACTTGATGTTATTAACTTACAGCTGTTCACCTGCATTGACACGCTGAGCAGCCCTTACCTGGCGATAACCGCAATATGTCACTTACCGTTTGTGCTTCTGTTGCAAGAAACGTAAATGTAAGACGCTACAACCGTTGCCTTGAAGCCGGCCAACGAAATTACTGGTGGCCAAGTTCTTATCGACTGGATTTGTCCCAAACACAGACGTCGAATGTCCGTGTTTTCGCAGGTGTAGATGGAATTTTTCCTTTTAGCAAATATAGCACAAGGTGGTAGTTTCTCTTGGGATATGTGCATGTTGCGTAGTGTCGTACCTGAAACAAAAAGTTGATTATCGCTTTGTCCAAATCTATACTGTTTTTGTCGGAAAACATCCGGATAGAAGCGATTATCAAAGTGTCTCTTCCACATTATTATTGGTTTAGAAAGGTTGCTCAGGCCACGTTAAACTTTGCAAGTCGAACTTCGTGTGTGTGAAAAACATTCACGCACTAATCCTTCGGCGGACCTTAGCCAAACAAGTTGATTAAAAGTAACTGCTTCTGTATAATCTTGTTTTGCATAACAAAGTTCACATCAGAATTTACAAAGAAAATGTCTTTGGAAATAATTTAATTTTGCAAAAATAAATAAAGTAAGCAGTTGGGATGAGTTTCTAGCAACGTGAAGTGTTCAAAACGAAACGTTTATGCTTACTAGTGTGAACCAGTTGTAACTGGCAACTATATCGCGTATTCGCGTACTGTAATACACTTCTTCACGCACTTCAATTAGTTTATATTGATTGCATCGCAGGGTGTCAGTGATTGTTCGTGCTTGCCAGTGGCAGCTAGGAATCTGCTGTAATAGAAAAGTAATCTAGAAATCTAAAGCTTTACAGCTTAGGGCTGAAGCTAGTTTGAAAGTATTCTTGATAAAAACTTTAGTGTTGCAAAAATTGTTTTCCTGATTCTTTTCGGTTGATCTGGCAGTGTTGATCATAAAGATAGTTTTTTGAAGTCTAGTTAACGTTTCTTTTTTTACCTGAAAGAAGAAATTAAATGTCTCTTTGAAAAAGTTATATTCGTCTGGTATTATTGTATTACGTGGAAAAAAGATTGTATAAGTTATGGCTTCACAACAGCAACGTGGGATCGGTTGTCATGTCGCCGATTGGTCGTCACATAATCTAACCCTTATTTTCCTTGAATGCTTAAGATTCCTTATGCTGCTTTATAGTACAGATCGTTCTCGCGTAATTTCAAGCAACTTGCTTAACACATCGAGTGAGTGCTGAGAATACCAAAAGTGTGTTAAGCATGCAGTTTGGTTTCTGCAGACGCCATCAGAAACCACGCCTCTTGCTTACACTGACCATTCGGTAGCTGTAATACACTACGTGCAGGTAACCGAAGCATGTGCAGGTTGATGACGAGAAGGTTGCTGCCGTCGTTCGGTGGTCGCAACTTCCACTGCCTTTGAACTTTTCTTGCCGCACCTTGATAAAAAATGACCCCCATTTTCCGGTTCGATATAAACCTGGAATGACCCGCGAACGCTTCGACGCTGATCACGAACACACCTGAGCACGACAGCACACGGTTATCGGACGTGTTTATTTCCAACCAGCATTTCTTAGTCGCTACGTGAGTCGGGGGAAAACTGTGCAGATATTTCTCATATCGCTAATGGCATACAGCAAACTTGTGCGCAGGTGTAAACACAGCGTTGTTGTTGCGACTTTGGCGTATACACATCATCTGAACACTCCGTTTAGCTTCATACTGGCAGAAACTGGTGATATCAGTCATCGTTTTATTTTGTATTTTCCTCATCTATTCATTTATTTCACCGAGTTAAGCAAGCATCCAAAGGCTTGTCACAAGAGGCCGAATCGTAACTTTGAGCTAACAAGCTTGCTGGATCAGGTTCTCTTTCAATATACCCACTTGGGAATTCCTTTCTAGTGGCACGATTGGTCTGTGGCGCTCACGTCCACTTGCTTGTGCTCGGGACAAGGGGTTATTTTCGTAGCGAATACTGCGTTGGTGGCAAGTCAATGGCAGAACCATTTCCTTGCACTCATCCATTAACGCCAAGCACGAGGCTGGACAGGGTGCAAGTACCGTTTTACAAGTCTTAGGTACGACTGGACCCAGTATCGAACTCAGCCCACCGAATAGCGAAGTGCCATCTAGTCTGATTTCCTGGTGTAATTTTAAAACTTCACTTGCGAAAGACACTCACCAATCCAGATAAAAACTCTGCTGAATTTCCCGGTGGCCATCGCTGCCTCAAAGTTTTCAGGGCATTCGTTTCGGTAAAGTCTGATCGTGTAACCTATTTGCTGGAGTTAATGGCGGTCTTGTACTGAGTGTATTTTTACAAGTCATACCGGGAAAAAAGTTGCCTCGTGTGATTACTGATGGCCGTGAATTGAGTGATCTGTTCACACGTCCGTCTCGATTACAGAATACATTGGATGAGGGTCATGGTAATGTTGCATGGGTTGAATCATCGCTTGTTTCGTTGCGCTAATTGTCCCTGCTGTTTAGTAATCATTTTCAGTTTTGTCGTGCTTGTCACCAAACTGCGTCTTTTGTGCACAACTTCGACACAAGTGAAAGACCCTATTTCTTTCACGGCAGTTCCAGTGGCCATCCACTGATACAAGGCAGTGTCTCTCTAAATTTGGCCAAGCAGGGCGGAGACGTGTGAGCTTCCACTGTTTCTCAAACAGGACGTCGTTCGGGCAAAAAACGCGTTTACGCTGTCGGCGAAAGCTGCGTTGCTACGACGTTTTTGCCGTAACTTTTTTCAAAAAACGATAACCATGGTTGCCCCTGTAGTTTTTATGAAAAATGCCCCTATGTTGTCCGATTTCTTAGACAGCAGTCGTTTAATCCTTGTACTATCGTCTGTTTCTGTATTTCTCCTATTTTACAGCAAACTCGTAAGACCCTTGTGATCAAACAGTGCGAACAGGTGCTTTTCCATTGCGTGGAAGTATCGGGTTCACGCACGACCGCATTTTAACTTGTAATAGTATCACGAAAAGAGCAGGCATTTGTCAGGACCATCAAATGCAGTGGAACCTTGATCTTCTACCGTGTTCGAGTGATTAAGATTTTGTTGGAAGACTCCATTTTTGAGTTTTGTCGCTGACATCTCTGGCTTCGCATTAGGAAAGCGGCCAAGCAAACATCTGGAGAACAACACAAAAGTACGTGCATATTATTCGTGACGTCACGTGCCATAACCACCGGAAAGTATCCCACCTAGTCAAGTGACTCCTAACGCTTCGCGCCACTATGTCCTGCCGCTACATCTTTCTAATTTTAAGGCCCTGCTCTCCCTACCGCCTGTACAAAGCTTGCAACAAAGTTACTGCAGCTCATATTTCACCGTACTGATGACAGTAACCGCGTTTACTGAAACGTTTACAAAACACGAAAGTTAGTTTCGTGATAACAATATCACCTCAAACAACTGCAAAATTTTAGTGGAACCGGAGACCAGATAAACGCTGAGTAGCCAGAGTATCTAATGCTTCCTTCTAAATTTCTTCTTGATTCAGGTTTTTAAGTGGTTTTACTTCTTATTCAGCTTACAAAGGTTATTTTTATTTGTGCACATTACTTTAGGAAATGGTCTACTATTAATTTTACAAGAATTCGGAAGATTTCAATAAATTTTGATTATCTTTATGGGTAAAGCGGTATAGTCAACGACTTCATTCTTTTGTTTGTTTGTCAGCTGGTGAGCGGCGCCGATGATGCCGAGAGAACATGTAGTTATACCATGACCAGAAACGTTCGACACGACTTGACTTGTCTCGACAGTGTGAAAGTTGTGTCGTGCTTCGAACTGCTAATTGTGGAGTAATTCATCCATGCTCATGCTGATGGTGCCACCAGTCATGTCGCGATCAAGTGGTCGCATTGGCTGGCGCCTAACTTAAAATAAGATCCGAAGAAAAGTGAAAACGCTCTATGTATGCATCGCTGCTCCAAAGACCCACGTACACGTGACCTGACGCATGTGAAAAACTGGACCACGTGTTCGATAGTTATATACAGTCTGCGTGTTTTCTTTGAGTCAAACATACAGATGGTCTGGGCGTCAGTGCATTCATCACTGAGTGTGCGTATTCAACAATGGGGACAAGTTAAAAGTGTTGCTTTAGAGATCGCACATAGATGATTCTATGAACACTTGTTGTTGGATTTCGTTTAGCGATGTTGCTTCACGCTTTCGTCGTCTGTTTCCTTAACGATGTTTTCCCTTGATGAAGAATAGCAATGGTAGTAACTATATACGGTATATTTGAAGTTAACCAAATCTGTGGAGCCGACATAGTCTACAACAGCAGTAGATTGCGCGTTTGACTTCTGGAATAGCTGAACGAGCGAGTCCACAATCACGCTCAAACTGGTGCCACTCGTAAGTTTTGGAAAATATGTACCGAACGTATACCTAAAGACAAAATTATACCGAACGCTTTCAAGTCTCTGTGAGCTGAGAAAAATGAAGTAAGGAACAAAGATTGTTAACATCAAAGCCATAATATGATTTATGTGCCGTTATGGGCATATGTCAGTAAGTAAGCGAAAGTAAATGATGTTTCTAAAATCATATGATATTCAAACTCACGGAGTTCCGACGAAACATTGTCAGTATCAATGTTCTTGCATTCTCGCAAGGGTGACTTTGCCACTCTAACCGGTAATCAAAGCCTGAAAACCAGTGGTTGGCAATTAACGGAAAGCATGTGCGTTGCGAAAATTCAATCCTCGTTTTTGCAATGTTCGATACGTTTAGTGTTATTTCGATAACTTCTTGCAACGTAAATACACGTCTGCTAAGCGGTGAACACGAGACGGCGAGCTGTAGGCGTATTGAAGCCATTTGTGATTGTGAACCGCTCAATGTTTTGCGTGTGTGACTCCAACGTAGCGCATACAAAACATACTGATTCGCCCGAGTTCGTGTGCAATGCCAGGCACACTCACCTGCTGTTCAAGACATGACTGGTCGTTGTAGTATTATAGCATTATTGTGCGGAAACTCCAAAGCGTTAAAAACAGTTTATTTTTTGTCGAGCACGCTGGACAGATTCACTTCAAAACCGTAAAAAACATAAAAAGTACGTATGGAAGGAGTTACGCTTTGAAACTTTACAGGCTGGTTATTTCTAGTGTAGACAAGTGCAACGCTGAGTCTTTTCGATAGAACACGTTTCATTCACTTAACAGTCGCCAAGTGATGATTTTGGTAGGACGTGACTTGAGTCCAAATCGGAATTTGGATTTACCTGTAGCTCGTCATTCAACTCTCAGTCCATCGCTCATAACCCTGAGACATGCTGGAACGATCAATCTCGCGCAACCAAAACGTTTGTGAACATTGTTAAATTGTTCAAACCGTAGTTCAATACAGATTTGAAATTTGTGTTTGCCACAGAAGAGGTCCGAAAGGTTGTGGTTGTGGCACAATAGAAGAGTTTGTGGCAATTTGCCCAAAATGTGTTTGTGTTTTGATGACTGTTTTTCGTCGTTCACATCAGGTTCGCAACCAGCTGATATTTTCGAGGAAGGGCAAAACGATTATAAGTTGATGTTGTACCTAACAACTGATACGTTTTTGAAAATTTCGGGGGGGAGTGTGCCCGGTTGCTCCTGCCTTCTTGCCAGTAAGGATATTTTAATATATATATACTTGATGGTGCGTCGTTAACTGCCATGACTACGAGCAAAAGTTCATCTTGCAAACCGATGTTACCCGCCTTCTGTAGCTATGACAGAGGTAAACTTATTGTTGTGACCTATGTGATGTGACAAACGTCGACTTGGGCTGCTGAGCAGTTACAGCGTATTTTGATCGCTGATGTTGGGATTTAAGCATGGTGATCTGCAGCCTTGCGTCAATGCTACCACTTCCGCTTGGTTGCAGTTCGCCACGTCTTACTCTGTTGTTGTAATAAAGTTGATCCTAAAGTTGGGCTACAATTGTTTATTGCAGTACTCGAAGCTTGCCAAGTCTGAGACCTTGGTGAAGGAGCTATATTGTGAGAACTCTCAGCTAATGCGGGCACTTCAACTGACTGAGTCGCGGCAGAAAGAAGCAGAAAGAAGGTGCCAAGACGAAAAAGACCGAGCACAAGCGCTTGGTCGTTTGCTCAAAAAAGTTTGCCCGGATGTCGTGTAAAGTTGTGGTTCACTGTGAATCGAATTTACTATTTCCGTCGTAACCAACGAAGTTAATTGTGTCGAAATTAACCTGACGTTACTTTGAAACTCACCGTGTGCAGTGATAAACCTAATCATCGATGCTCACTAAGCGCGTGTTACAAATCAAGCTATTTCTTTTCACTACATGCAAGTATTTGCTTTTTTGAAAATCGACAGCTACAATTCAAGCGGTTTATTTGAATATCTGCGTGTTGGGTTTAAGTTAATGTCAAATTTCGATCAGCTGTTACATTTGCAAGCAAGCCACGCTCCCTTAAAACGCTTGAAGTTACTCAGAATGTGACATGGTTTCTGTAACACACAGCGCAATTGAAGTGTTCTATTTTTCTGTTTTATTGTAGCGATCGTAGCTAGCTCATGTGTTTTCCGATGGTTCAGCAAATGCTTTCTTTTTGATTACGGTGTTGTGCGTGACGCGTTATGGCACCTTGTTTTGTTGCTCTTGCAACTTTGTGTTCTTGCCTCCAAGATTCGGTTGTGCATGTCACACACGGTGCGTTGCTGCTGTGTTTCAACTTATTACTGGTGCGTTTTGAACACTGTGACTTGCGCACGCTCCTTTGATTTCACCCGCTGTGCTCTCGGGTACCTTGAAATACGAATCTTTTCGTTTCGTGATCGTCAAGTGCCATGCTGCATTAAGGGATTCGCAGTTAAAATAGATTTTTGTTAATCACGCGATCGTGCTTGCCTTGTCTAATTTTCGTGCATTATAATCAAACCGAGGCTAAACGACACAGCTACCTTGTCGTCATGATGGAAAACACGACCAAGCGTGCATTCGTGACACAGTTCATCATGTAAAGGGTAACATTCCCGTGTTAATAAAATTTAAGTTGCGCGCATTCCATCAACTGCTGCTGAATGCCAAATCTGAGAACCGTTTCTAAACATTGGCCTATGACCAATGATTAATTGTTTTCATGTACTTCGACTTAATGCTGTTATCACACTACATGTCTTGAATTTAAATTCCCAGCTTTTGATTTTTTCAGCAATTTTGATTGACGGTGTATTTGCACTTTTTCTTTCTTTGCCTTTACTGTTTGGTTTGCTTGTCCCTTATACTGTTGTACTGTTGAAGTGTGTGAAAATTAAAACTTTAACATTGTGTTAAAATCATGTGCTGTGTCTGTGGTGGCGCTACTAAGTATTGCGCCCCCAAAGCGGGTAGGTAAAATGCCAGAAATTCGAAAAAAATTAAACGTTAAATGGTGATAACATATTTTTTTTAGAAAAATTTCGGCAAGATCCACAAATTTTCAATTCTCGAGTCTCGGTCTCGAAGTTTAGGTCTCGACTACATCTCTGACTAATACTAATTGCCATTTAGTAGTATTGAACTTTGTTTCAGGTCGTTAAACTATTCTAGAGGTCTGAGCAACCCTTAAAGCGTTGCTCATGAGGAGGTTGGCGTTGCTGGCAGAATTTCTGGTTTCCCCGTACACTACGAACAAGGCAGCGTAGTTGTATGCGTATTGTTCGTCTCCAGACTAAGACAGTGGTGTATGGGGAGGCGAGCAAGGACGCCGGAACAACGGTAGGGAAGCGTGGCAGTAAAAAAGCTGAGGGCAATGGAAACTTATAAAAAACAAACCGTTACCAATATATTTAGTTCTGTTCAGCAACAATGTTGACCTCAAAAATATTAGCAGAAATTATAAAAAAAAACATTGTGAATTGTCTTGTTGCGCAAATAGCTGCAGTAAATTTGTTTCAAATAGATCTTGATAACCCTTGAAATTACCTATGATGCTGCTATGAAAAAGGTACCGCTGCCCCCCTTTTGATTTTGCAGGGGAGGAACTTCCCCGTCGTTTTCCTGCTTGGCGTCCCTGTAGGCGAGCGAAGCACTTGCCTCGACCCGCCTCGAGGTATTTCGCGCGTAAATTTTCCTCAGTTTTGGTGAAAAAGCTATTCTCCACTCATATAATATACTCCAAAGCTGGTCGTGAGTAAGTAGTCTTTCAAAGGGGTGTCCAACAGCCAGGGAGGCCGGAACGGGGGCACAAGTACCCTTACGTAACAGCTTTAGGTAGTTTCAGGGACGCCGGAGAGCGGTGAAATGACGGGGGTATTGCCCCCTGGCCTTTTAAAAAAGGGACAACAGGGGCGGAGGTACCTTTTCACAATAGAATCAGGGAATTTTTTTTTTCGAGATAACTTCAAAGAAATTTATTGCAGCTATTCGTGCACCATAACATTCAAAAAGATTTTCTATAAATCTATTATTTTTGAGGTCAACATTGTTGCTGCCCAAAAACAAGCGCTATTGGTAACGATTCCATTGCCCTCAACTCCTTTACTGCCCCCTGCCCTACCGCTTTTTAACCAGGTCTCGACCTCGAAGTTTGGGTCTCGGCTACATCGTTACCTTGTGATATGAATTTATGGACCATGAGTCTGACGCAGGCGCGTAGCCAGAAATTCTGACATGGGAGGGGGCAAACAACCAAGTCTCAGCTTGCGAATATTTAATGCCCCTTGTTATTCAGGCATCATCAACAAAAGGTGCATTTTTCGGCGATTTTTTCTGAATAATTAGATTTTAGCTGTCAAATGGAAGTCTATCTTCATTGAATTGACAAGTTTTAAAAGTTTGTTTTAAGTAAAGTTCCAAGTGTCTACATTGGATCAAAGTCACCATTTGCTCGTAAAACTTTCTTGCGAAAGCGCTTGTGAAAATCTCGATGCTATAAGTGAAAGATCTGCAGTATGCCCTATGCAGCCAATCTTGCAGTTGAGCAAGAAGTCATTGTGGCCGTCATTATGATTGCGTTTTGTTTTATATTTAGCCTACACACTTGCTGATGTATACCAACACACGATTAATCGAAGCCGATAAGCGACTAAGACGACTACCGAAGTTAGTCCACAAAACTTGCGCGCATGTAAGACGTGGATCTTACCTAACTCTTGAATGACTGGTTGACGTAGGCCCACAACACGTTTGAAAAATGTTTGGATTTTATGAAATTAAACGCTGTGAAATGCGAAAGTTACACATGTCCTCTAAACATACTTGCATGTATTTGAGGTTTGACTCACTCAGTCTACACAAAGTGTGACAATGCTTGTGGTTTTGTGAAAACGAAGCCACAATCACCACGGCTCTGCAGTGACGTTAAGAAATCCTTGTAGCCCCAGTTAACACAGCGGTTGGTAACTTGATTTAGCACAGTGTTTCCCAAAGTATGGGTCGAAACACGAACAAGGGAGGCGAAAGGTCAAAAATGCGTCGCGCAGAGGTGATCCAAACCGGGGTTGTGTGTTTTCGACGTTACCACTGCTTGTCTGTGTGTAGCAGGCCCGTAACCAGCCTGGGACATGAGGGGCGAAGAGTTTTCTGAGAGGGGCCCACATTTTTGTACTGTGTCCAATAGTTTTAAACTATGTGCAACACATTTTTCCAGGGGGACGAAAAATGTTCTAGGGAGAGCTTCGCCACCCTGGTTACGGGCCTGGTTTGTAGCTTAGGTACTTGAGGAAAGAGTATATTGCTGACATTAACAACGAACTTAGAAACTTTCTGCCAAAATCACTCATGCAATCATTATTTTTTCGTACTTCGTTTGAGGCGTGTTCGCCAAACTCAGATTTGGGTCGTGCTCAGAAAAGTTTGGGAACCACTGATCTAGCCATTTCTAACATAAGCGGTTGAAGTCATTTTTTAAATCCATGTGTGTTTAAATAACAAAATCCAATCGACTGGTAAAAAATTAATTTTTTTTCATTTTAGTCACATGCGCTTTATTGATAAAACATATTGCAAGTTATCTGTAACTAATGGCAGTGTCAAATTCCCTTACAAAATAAAAAGCATCTTTATACGTGAGATTTTGCTGCTGAGTCTTCCCGTTTTAGTTGAATGATTTCAAATTTACTTAGGATAGTGTGGCAATTAAAATCAATAGCCCTGTGCACTTTGTTGTTGCCATGGAAAACATATCGAATCCACGGTGCCAACTAATTCACAAATAATGACAAAAAATAAAACTTACCCGATGAACCACAGCCTAGCATGTGCCAGCTATGCTATTTATTTAGCCTTACATACATGCATATGTAACGAAGCCAGAAAAAATAGAAAATGTAATGACGAGAAGGGTGGCTAACAAGCAGAGAAAGTAAGATCCATAACCGAGAATTAAACAAGACCTATTTCAGTTTGTGAGTAGGCCTATCTGATTGTGATGTTCAAAATTCTCTATTATTCCTTATTATTGTAATAAGCATGATACATGATTTTCTCTCATTTTATATTTTTGTAAGCAAATGTGAGGAGTGGAAAGAGGAAGCATTTTTATGGTCGGCCCCGGGCGACATCGCTACGCCACTGCAGTAGAGCATGCGGTGGGATATTACCGCGCTTGTTCGAAGTGTAAACTTAATTTGTGCCAAAAAAGTCTATTACTCTAATAGGCCTAAATATTTTTTTTATTTGCGTTAACAGCAGAAACACGAGCAAAATTTTTGAAACTTGTTTTGGACAGACTGAGCAAATCTGGATGGATGAAAAATTAGTTAAAATTTTGCTTTTTGAAATTCAAAGTAGTGCTTTCGTTTTTTAAATCTTCAAATTTATCTCCCCTTAATTCCAAATCTTTGGAGAATTCCTAATTGATTACTTGTTGTGTGAGGAGAGAAGTAATTAGGAAAGGTATAGGTAACGTTACAAAATATGGCAAAGGTTTGTTAAAACTTGAGGTTGTAAATTCCTAATAAGAAAGTACAAATGAACGTTTACAGTATTCGCCTTTTGCACAAATTTTGGATGATTTTTATTATCTTGGTATTTGGCAATGTGCCAGATATTTTGTTGCAGCATTATTCAAGGAGTTAGCTTTGATTACCATCAGAGAAATGTGAGGTCTCGAGTCTCGGTCTCGAACTTCCAGGTCTCGGTCTCGGTCTCGGCTTTTATGACAAAGTCTCAGTCTCGTCTCGAAATTTGAGCCAGGTGTCGGTCTCGGTCTTGGAGGTTACGGTCTCGACTACATCACTGCACTGCTTTGATCAAGTTCGACTAAAGGATGAAGTAGGAGGTTACCCTCTCTGGATGCGCGCCTTGTCTGACGC
>JGI24021J15306_10000890_pt1 | contig 26606 bp, 14 predicted proteins | sample Ectturendosymbi1_FD_15306 | JGI IMG/M metagenome (IMG submission 15306) | reverse complement strand
CCTATATTACAGGGGTGGCCAAATTGTGGCTCGCGTGCCCCATGGGGCTCTTCGAACCTTTGCACGGCGCTCTTTGAGCTTTCCGAAAATGTATGTATTTGTTTATCATTTTATAGTTCTATTGCAACATGTAGTGGTACTGTGGTAGCTAGCGTGCCATACAGTATAACTTTTGCAAGTCGTTCAAAAAGACTTCTGATGTCCCAGAAGCGTATATTGCAAATAAATTCGTGTTTTTAGATTTTTGTGTTGCGGCTTTCTCAGAACAGGGTCTTCATCATACACTACATCGGTTTTCAACTGCGTGCAACCAAGTAGAATACAAATTAGCACCGAAAATGCCGAAGTATAACGTCTCTCCATAACTCAGGCTAGTGTACGCTAAAGGTAAACGGTAATAAACTGCAGCAGGCGGAGACGATCAAGTACCGCCTGGTCGTATGCACGAGTGACGGAAAGCAGAACAAGGAGATTAATTCTAAGGTTGAGAAATCCCAACTCAAATGCTTTCCCATCTTTTCCTGAACATGAAAAAGCAATCTTGTGAAAAAGTTCATAATCGCCTAATCTTCTAAAGGTACTTGCAGAAAAATATAAGGTACTTTTAAAGCCGCTAAATAACATTTTCACGAAAATGTGACGTGTTTCGATGGGTTATTCGGGAAACAACATTAAATGGTCCCGCCGTTTTCAGCATATTTACAGCGATCTTCATTTTAACTGCAGTCGCGTTGTGAACCGAAGAAAGATGAGTCTTTCTACAGAACTACAAAAATAACCGGGTGATGCCCCACGAGGTAGATTGCTGATTGAAACAGAGACGTGTTGCGTGGGATTCGCTTGACGAGCTAACTCTCTTACACGGTGAAATTTGTTAAGTCGTAAGTAACTGTAGAAAAAGGTAATTTTACTGAGTATGAGAATACCCGATCTGCGTAATGCATCTGGTGCTACCACGTTTGCGCGATGGCAGCCATCAGAGGAAGGTGCGAACAATCTTTCGTTCTGCCAATTCTCCATCGCGCAGAAAATCAGCAAGTGCCTTTATCAACACGCCAGAATTTGACATTTGTGAAGCACTGTATAAATTCAAAATGCGAATTAAGAAATTTATTTCCACCAAAATGAAGATTTTACTTCACTTTTATGACCTTTCGACAGCAATTTTGGCTGAAATATTTAGTCAACGTGGGAAAGTCAGATATTTTCTAACAGTTTGTACTCATGTTGTGGTTTGTTTTTCATCACCTCTCTTTGTATTGTGTAACGACGAACATTTTTATCCATTTGATAACGCTGAAAACAGTTTTTTGTTGTTTGATATATTACATTGTTCCACATAAAACAATATTTCAACATTATTTAGTTATAATGGTTCGTTTCCTTCAACTTGTTTTTTTTCTCTCGGAAATCCAAAAGTTTCCGAGAGAAAAAAGTTTCCTTTTGTCCCAGCACCCATCCATCAATCAAAACAAAACCGTCTGAGCTCAATTGGGGATTGCTCAAATTTCTGTTTGACAAAAGCTTTCAAGCGAACTAACCTGTGAACAGCTACTTCTCCAAGGGACAGCGGATACCGGTCCGGTGGTTTCCTTTGTATAAGCCTTACGATTGCCAGCAAGGTTTAAAGCCACCTATAGGAAACAAACGTCTCTGTATACACAGACGTCTTTGTTAATTTTGTTTTGTAAATTTAAGTCAGTATACAACATAATACAAGGAGGTTAAAATGAAACTTGTGACCTAGTCCGTTTTAACCGGCTTTGAATAGACCGGAAACTCAAGCTTACACACAAACTGTAATCAGGACATAGCGGAACAGTGTGGTCGCTTACCAGACTGGTAATTATGTAGTCTACGTTGAAGGTACAATCAGATTTTAGGAGCGATTCTTAACCAAAGGGTCATCACCCGCGAGGTGGGTCACAGGGGAGATTTGGTGGGTCANGGAAAGTTGACCCGGTAGCAAAATTAGAAATCTTTTTACAATATAAACCTCACCAGTGGCTTGTGGTTTTGNAAGATGACAACGGTTCTGCAGACGTTTCGGGCATCGCTGTCTGACTCTGAAACCCATTACCCGACAGATCCGACACCATTATCGCTGCAAGTCCAGTTTCAAACCAACCTGATATTGTCAAGTGTCGTGTTTCGTTCTTAACGTGATTACAGTGTCATCATCAGGAGTGACGTTGGGACGCGGTAAGGAGGTTAAAGAGACACTAAATTACTGCTACCAACTCATTTTACCTGGTAGTAATAAGAGTTAAACAAAAGTAAGGGAAAGTATAAAGCCTGGTTGGACAAGTCCTTTAGGATATAGCAGAAGTTACGTCTGGCCTCCAAATATAGTTTAATTTTTAACTTTTGCCTTTAGGCAGTGGTGGTTTGCCTTACCGCGTCTTATCGACATGCGAGAAAACATTCATTACGCTGTTGTAGGTAAATGGACTTCTATTTCCTGAGGTGAAGCAAATATTGATGGAAATGCTGCCATGCCGTGTGCTTTCTGCCTTACCCACTGAAGCTTGTTTTTTGTTGAAACAACGTCTCAGAGACAGCTGATGGTAAACATCAGTTGTTTTTGGTTAAATTTGGCATTTCTTTGGTAAGCGATGCGCGGAGTTGCTGTCGATTCTTACTGCGAATACTATAGCCACAAATATCGAATACATTATTTTATTCAACGTTTCAGCTTAGCCATAAGCCATGATCAGGAACATCAATAAAATAATGGTCTCATTCGATGTTGGATCGTTATTCACAAAAGTTCCAATTCACTAACTGACATTAAATATCACCGAGCAACGACCACAATCCGATCCTCAACGAAGTCAACTTGCAAATTTGTCAACTACCGACCTAATTAAAGGACTTGAAATTTTTTTAATTCAATAAATTTTACTTTCCCCTGGTAAGCACCACAAACCAATATTTGTAAGAGCAATGGGTTCCCCTGTTTCATCAGTAATTGGAAACCTAGTCATAGAAGACACTTCAGAAACCTTTGCAGACACTCCACGTTTGTGGAAAAGGTATGAAGAGGACACTTTTGTGATGATAAAGAACTCAAAAGTAGTTCGGGTTTTTCACTGATCTGAATAGAATAGAGAGCTCCATGCATTTCGCTATGGAGCAAGAAAAAGAAAAATGCCTTCCATTGTTTTACTGATCGATCAAACATTCATCAAATGGACACTTACTGTCAGCAGTTTATCATAAACAACCCACTGAGATAACTACCTCAACTTTAGATCAGAACATCCTGTACTGTACAACACAAACAATCAGTGGTTAACTCTTACGAACTGGCTAAAAAGTGTTCCTCCGCAGCCCAAGACCTGAACAGCGAAATGAAGTATGTGAAACGGACTCTTGCATTGAATGGTTACCTCAAATGCATGATCCAAAAAAAAAGAAGAAAAAACATAACAAATCACCTGAGCTTACATGTAATGTTATTTTACCGTACATGGCTGATATGGGAGAGACTTCAAAACGGATTCTAGGGAAACATCGCATACGAACTAATTTCAAACCTACAATTAAACTAAGCACAATCCCAGGCCTTCCACCAGGGAGGTGGCTACCGGGCAATTGATCCCCACTGAAAATTTCAAAATCATATTCAGTTGTTTGGTACAAGAAATTGCCATCATTTTGTCCCTCCCCCTCCCGAGATAGCATAACAATAAGTTACAATCACTTTGACCCCGCAAAAATATCAGCTGGTTGGCCTTGCACAAACCTATCCTCAGGGAAAGATATTGTACCTGGCAGCAAACGTTGAGGTGTAGTCTTTGAAATTCCAAGTGGCGAATGTGAGTACAAATAAATTTTTCGGAAGGAAACGAAGCCTGAGCACTCGATTGAAAGAACACCACAGGGACACTTCATGTCTAAAAGCGTTAAAAATCCATCAAAAGCAACTCGAAATAAACATGCAGCCCAATGTGGCCATAGTTTCGACTGCGATTGGGCCCACGTTTTACATCACGTAAAAAGCTGTATTTTTTTAGAATTCTTGTATATCAATTTAAAAATTGACACTGTGAGTGATGAATGCGAAATTTCTCATAATGTTTCAAAGCACAAGTTAAATTCATCCTTTACTTGATTTCCCCGAATTTGTCATCACAGTGCCTGATTTAGGGCCTGTATATTTGTTAGCTCGCCACCGAGATTTTTCCATTATTGATCGCTATTTTCCGCATACTTTCACACTATTTGTTGCATTGCTTTATACAGTTACCGCTTTGTGTATTTTTATGTGCAGATTTTACCCATTTTTATTGCTTGGTTATACCGTCCACTGTCACCTCCTGGCGTTTTTATTTTACACTTCTCAAATTCCACATTCACTGTCACATACTGTCACTTATGTCCTGTAATGTGGTGGTTAGTTTTGTGTTTTTTTGTTTGTACATCACACTGTTCATTGCTCGTTATTGCTAAATTGCATGTTATATGTGGTTAAATGCCTTGAGGAACCCTACTTGAATAGTCGGGCGAAACGTTGGCTAAATGATGAGATAATTGTCTGAAGAACGAACTTATCTGCTTCATTTTCAACCTGGTTACAAATGCTACGCAATAACAAGAGTAACAAAAAGAGCAACATTGATGAGAGTTAATGTGAGAATGTGCTTCCTAGATTTCTTCACTGTCTTTTAACACAATTTCTGAGAAAAAGAATAATGAAATAACGGGAGATTGCACGCATTGTTTTTCAACTCTACGCTCAAACCGAAATCTGGTAAATTCATAATTTGATTCCTGCAGGTCGCTGAAAGACCAACAACGTAATTAATCAATTGCATACACTTGGGAGTCAAAACTGCTTTTATCCAATGTGTTTGTAACCTTTCATTTATTCCTCCTCCAGACCTCCTAAATGTCTTGCCATAAACTTCAAAATGTTTCAGCCGTGTGCTGGAAAACTCTAGAATCAGAAAAACGTGCAAAGGTTTCATAACACTGTAGCAAAAACCTGTTAAAATGAGGAAAAAGTAGACCATGTTTGCATTTCCTTATGAACGCTTGTTTACTGAATATGGATTTGTGTTCACTCAATTCTTGAGGTCAATACCTGAGGCATCCTTGTTTATCAGATGTACATCTATTTTGGACTTTTGTGTCCCTGGAAAAGCAGCTTGCACTGGCAAACAGGTGCGCTATATGTCAGTTGGACAACGTATAGTTGGTCCCTTAACGTATCTGGCGCGAGTTTCTTGTTTCAGAAAGAGTTATTTGCCGGATTTTCTGATAGGTGTAGAATATATAGCTTATTTCACCTTTATCAAACAAATAAATGCACAAGAAAGAAATAAATGCACAAGAAATTGTTTCCTTTCCCTTCTACAATCGCTGAAATAAATTATGAGTACTAACCATAACCATTTTTTTAGTTTAAGATGACATACAAATTTTTGAAATAACTTTTGTTGGGATGCCTGCTAGTCAAGTTTCTAACACAACTGACGTCATTTCAGTGCAGTTTTGCAAAACTCCAGTATTTTTGAAGAGCAAACCAACAGGAAGCAACGCTTGCCTCTTACGCAGCTCATTTCCAAAAATAGCTATGAAGCAACACGATTCTTTCAGGTAACCGGCAGGTTCCAAATCACCTGCACAGCTACCAAGCAGAACCAGATAGGCACGTATAAGAGAATTGATTTCGTGAGAGCACACCAGTATGAAGCGAGATTATATTCACACTGTCTCTAAAATGTGTTTTCAACATTTTCTTATGATTAAAACTTTACACATTGTGCTACTTTCATTCAGACATTTTGTTTCGCGTAAAAGAAAGAAGCTTGCTCAACTTAAGGTAATTTGAAACAAACTAGAATATTTGTCGAAACAAATACACTAATTTACATGATCGAAGATACTGGCTTTCTTTGTTGTTTCAAACGCTTTGGTTAATTTTTGTAAAGTGTTTAGAAAAACTTGATCATCCTAGCTTTCACTCTTGCAANCTTTCTACAAACCGCTAGTATAACAGCTTCAAAGATAAAGAGCATCACTTACGAGGATGCTACGCTGCCAGTCACAAGCAGTTGCATCAAAAATCGATTTCCTTACGCATTATAAAACAACTTTGTTTTTTATTTTTATTTTTTTTGAAAAAGGTGTAAATCATTTTATCGTGGCTGACTGCATGTCTTACCAACGTTGCTACTAAGCTGACTACGCACAAAGGTATAGAAGTCTCTAGTAAAGAAATTAATGTTTAATACAATTTACGACCTGTCTTTTGATAGCAATGGATTTGAGTTTCTAAAGTTACTGTAGCCTTGATCGATAACTTTTTTCGTTTGCTTTGGATGTTAGTTTCTTTGCCAGACTGTCTAGCACTTGATCTTTTGACGTACTTTCTCACAAACGGTCAAAATAAACAGCCCCAGAGTGGAGAATTTTTTACAACAGGCTGTTGATTTACGCAAAATTAATTTTTTTTTACAACTGTAGGTAGGAAAAAGATTTTCTCAGGTAAGGTAATTTAGCCGTCACAAATACCAGGATGGGCCAGCGCAAAGTTGAAAGTCGGGCTGGGTTTTCGGGTAGGGCCGGGTTCGGGCTCAAGGTTATTAAGATCTTTCGGGACAATTTCGGGTCTGCATCCAAAATTTTTTCGCATCGACGGACATTTTTGTAGCCAGTTACTGAAAGCAATGGAGTTGACTTAAATCGTCACTACAAGTGATTAATTGCCAATTACTTAGTCTATTTACTTTGCTACGACACTAAAGTTTGCGTATATCTTAACTCACTCGGTAAATTTGCTTTTCGGGCCCAAATCTTCAAAAGTAAGTGCCGGACTCGGACCGGGTTCGGGCTTTAAAATGAGGCCCATTTACCACTCTGGGCTAGCGAAATCTGTTCCATCGGTAATGTACCGTTTTTGACTATAAAAAAAGATATAAAAAATTATTTTATTCAGGTAATTTTGTAAGGATTTGATTTGTTTTCTTGGATTTTCCGTGAAAATACACAGAGCGGAATTGCTCATCGCCCTTGGCTATCAGCTCAGGTAGTTTCCAAAAGAGATTTGAAGTAGGGAATTTCCCTGGTTGTGCGCTGCCCGACAGCAGCGCCATAAATACACAGCTGTACGCTAACATCGGCGGCAGATGGCCGTGACATCTCAGAAGGGAGATTTGAATAGAGATTCAAATCTTTTGATCATTTGATTTTGGTCCTCTTGTGGCAGTAGCAAAGCATATCACAAAATTTAACATTTCCAAAAGGGTATATAGCTATTGGATAAGCTTCATCTTATTCCAAAGGGTAGTGGTTTCAAGGTGTTCAACCTTGTGCTCTCAAGACTTGTTTTAGTGCAAAAGCAATTTGGTTTCTGCTTCGAGTTTTCCTTTAAAAGACGTGGTAGGAAAAGATTTATGCAAATGAATATTATTATGAAACTGAAACTTTTGTAATTTCCAAAATAAGGCTAGTTACCGCAGTGGATAGCTCGTTGTGTTGTCGCTATTTTCGAGTTCATTTGTTTTGCATGCGTAGCTGACGAGACAAAGGCCGTTGTTCGTTTGCACAGGCTCTATTTTGTTACACATTTGCATTTTTCACAAAGCTTTTTTATTGCAGTCACTAAGGATTAATATCTTCCTCATGCAAATATTATTACGGTTAGTACTGGTGTTACAACTCGGCAGAAAATGTAGTCCCTAGAATAAACTTTTCGGAGAGTTATAGCGGTGTACAAATTTCAACGTCTTAGAAAACTAGCCCTGCAAGCTTGTAATAACGTTTTCTGGATTAATTAACATTTAGCAGGATCACCAACATGGTTTCGGTGGAAGTTTATTATCTTGCAGAAAATGGTGGCAGAAAGTCTCGTGAAACAATGATTTCATTCAGTTCAACATATCTGGCAGGCATGAGTATGGAATGCCTACCAAGGAAAACTAAGCAGTTGTCAGTGATCATTTTGCAACATGATGTAGGACTACAGTATAGATGTACAGTAGAATTGGATCACACAGCGCGGCATGAAAAAGTAGAGAGTACTAGAATCTACTTGAATAACACTGCAGTGATTTCGAGAAAATGTATTGGGATTTCTGAATAGAGATATAAAACGAAAGTTTTTTCTGTCACTGCACATACGCGCAGTATTTTACAGGAGCTTCCAATACAGTGTTGATCAAAGCGGCCATTACGAAAGGTAGATTCTGGCCGCATCGAACAAATGTTGTAGTTTTAAGTTATCAAAAACTTGAATGAGTCTTTTACTTTCCACCAACAACCAACAAGGCTCAGATGTAAACACAATGAGTTGCAGTAGCAATTAGAACAAATGTTTCGAATATAAAACTTAAAATGCAATAAAACCGTTTTCAATGAAGGCATACATCGCTTTTCAAAGGTAAAGATTTGGTTACAAGCTAAGACAAATGAGTAATGCTTGTTGATGTGGTTGTCAGGTCAGAATTCAGTGGCAATATTGAGTCAGTGATTCCAAGTTTTTACATTTCATTAACTCCCCTCAAATAGCAAAACGCTTGAAATATAGTTTTTCTGATCAGAAAAATTTAAAAGCATCTGGTAACTCTCCTAATTTAAAGAAAAATTACAGATTGTTGCAGATAAGATCTTCTTTGCTGATCCACGTTAAGAAAGTGCATGTGTATTGTAGTTGATATTAAATAACTACAGTGTTTAATAATATTTAAATCAACCGTGCTTTTTCAAATTGAAGATTAAAACAAGGGACCTTGTGGCATCGTACATTGGACACTGTAAAAGAGGAAGTATTTTCGTGATGGAAAGGTGATTTTGGCANCAGTGTAAAAGTACTCGATTGATGCAGAAATTTGNAAAGGCTCACAATTGAAAAAATTGTGTAAACTATAACACGAGTTTTGAAAAGTATTTTTAAGTATAAATGGTTGTGCTATTCNAAATTGCATCAACAATTTTGATTTTTTGTGTAAAAGTAATATTATTCTTTGTTGACTTGTTATTTTTGCAGTCTTCTAAATTCAAGCAAATTATGTTTATGAAAACATTACAGAGTCCTGTTACATGAAGCATCATCGCAATCGTTACTCAAGGAAAAAAGTTGTCTTTACCACGTAAGTTTTTTTCTTGTTACAGTATCATTTTTGCGATTTCAGTGATACTTGTGAACAATATCTGATTGCAAACGTCGAGAGACTTGCAATGCAATAAATTTAATTATTTTGTAAAAGCAAGAGTAAGTTTCATATTTTTGTGCCGTAAAAAATAATCTTTGTAGAAAGAGAATCTCGAGGAGTTTTGAACCGTTGTTTGTTCAAACCACAACGTTTCGAAATTTAATAAAAAATATGTTCCAATGAAACCAAACACGTAACAACACCCTAACGACGTTGGTAATTTTGGAATATTTACATTAACATTTTCATAAACGGAATCCACGCCGCAGCTGGATCAGTTCAAAGTAAGTGAATGACGGTTTTTGACTGAAAGTATGAAATACCAGTTGGCGGATATGTCACGGCATAGCAAGCAATTTCTCTTGTAGTTCAAAGTCTTGATGTGTCATTTATTTACAACCTCTTCAGGACAAACTGATGATTGCTTTATTAGCAACAACATTTGAGCAGAATGAGAGTTTTAACCAGTTTCCAGGCAGGTAGTAAATTTTAGTTCTCCCGTACAAAGCAAATTCGAACCATTTTCCTGGCGAGAAAAATGTGTTGACATGCTGGGGAGAGTGCTGGGGAAAGTGGTTAATATAAAAATAGAGCAGTGATAAAGCTTTTTCACACAAAGGGTTTATTGATCGAACAATGACGAGTATGTTGATCAAACAATAATGAGAAAGCCTCCAGTCCAGCGCTTTTCAAACTTTATTAGTTACGGCACACTATAATAAATACTGGATTTGGCCGCGGCACACCTACTTTATAAAAACCTACTCGTCACAAACTTTGTAACGGAAGTGATGTAACATCCAGAATGTTTTGTCAAAACATTAAAACATTAGCCGCACACTTCAGCCTCTTCAGCGGCACACCAGTGTGCCGCGGCACACAGTTGGCACACAGTTTGGGAAATACTGCTCTAGTCGTACAAAACGTAGAATTTATTACGGTCGTGAAACAAAAACACAAAGGCAACACAAACTAAACTGCCAACCTTGTTTTGCTAAAATTGTTCTGCTTTGTAACAATTGCGCAGTCTGTGCAACTTAAGGAAGCGTCGCTTGAGGTCCAAGTCTATTGGATATTCACTGCAATTTACAAAAATAATAGCTCTTACCCAAAACGTTGATTGCAGATCACTTTGAAAGTTTTTTTGGTAAGGATGTCAATACTGTGACATAAATATTAAAACTTGGATAATCTTTCCATTGTTTCAAAATGCGTTGATGGAGCAAGCTGTAAGAAACAGCAGAATATACACTAACAAACGTAGAAAGATTTGCACAAACGAAATTGTGTAGTATGTCTTGAAAAACTTTATAAACCTACATTTATTTCCAATCAGCCCGTTTGGAATTTACCCCAAATAAGCATCTTCTGGTTTTTCTGAAGTAAAATAACTCTATTAATTGCTTTGCAATGTTTTTTCTTGTCAATAAACACAAATGAGCTCTTGTGGAAGGATAAACATTTACAAGCTGGAACGCGGAAAACATTTTTCCAGGTGTTTGAGAAATCGTTCTTAGTTGTGACTGCAGCAAATTTTGTTCCATAGTATTTCAGTATGATGAAAATCTATGGTTGAGGTTTAAGGAATGCATGTACGAAACTGTAAAAAGACAGACACACCCTTAATTTTACAGTTATGATTTGTTAAATACAAAGTTTCAATTTACAGAAAAGTAAGTTTCATCCTTATCAGAAAAAGTTTCATTGAAGGCAGGAATTGCATAGAATTCGTGATTTTGAAGAATTACCCAAATTAGGGCAGGAATTGCAAAGCCTAAAGAGGCACGTTTCGTCATGGCGATGGACGTCATCATTAACTTGTCGGTTTTGTCTGCATTCCTAGCTTTCTTTTACATTTCGTTGCATAAAGAAAGTTCGATCATTTGAACTCTTTGGAAACTTTTTACTGAAGGTTGAAACACCTCCCATTGAAGAAAACGAAAAGCACTCGAAGAGAGAACTGTGCACTTTATCAGATTCGCCCGACAACGCAGCGCAAAGCAAACATCGTGACCAAACCGTTCGGTTGACAGCAAATGGACGGAGTATTTTAAAGTGAGCATCCAAACATTTGTATGTCATACAATTCCAAAGAAAAGGTTAGCAACATTTTTAGGATGGAAATCAGTCAAAATGTCGAAAACACAACACTGGATCGTCCGTATATTGAAGGTGTTATTTAATTTGTGACAGAAAAAAATGTCTGCTGACTGACAGCACATCTAAAGATAACGTTTGCAGTACTCGTTTCTTTCAACTTTTTGAAGAGTTAGCACACAACATTGCTTTCAACTACAAAACTGGCTTTATTTGAATTGACGATCATACCGATTAAACAACAGTTGCAAAATCTACTAAACTAAAAGATGCTCACTTGACGATTACTGTCAGTCTCAGGAAATTCTTATTCATACTGATTTTATGTACTGACAATTCTTCTTGCAGCCTGGCTAACTTTCAAACGGCCAGAGTAATACCTGCTGCGAGGAAAACCTACTCTATTCCTCTCCACCGTCAATTGGCAGCGATTCCCAGTTCCAAGCAGAAGGAACTCATCCATTCCCTGAACTTGTGTCGCGAAAGCGATCGTGTAAAGACCTTCACTGCTGATTGGCCAAGCCACTCTGCACCCTCAGCAAAGGACATGGCTGCCTCGGGATGGTTCTACCTCGGAAACCTGGACAGGACTCAATGCTTCAGCTGTGGAGGAGTTCTTAGAAATTGGAGAAGATTGGACAATCCCAACACGGAACACAACACTCATTTCCCGCATTGCGCAATGGCTCAAGGACAGGAAAGCCAAGACATACCCGTAACAGTAAAGCAGGTAAACACATGACGTTTTATTTTTCCAATCAGTTGCTTTAAAAAATGCATATATTTAAAAGCAGTATCAAAATTTCAATATCAAATTCCATGTATTTAAAAGCAATATCAAATTCCAAACAAATAAAAAAATCTAGCATCTTTGTTAATAGTTTCTTACAATCTGAGTTCTCCCTTGGATCAATAAATTTGCAGACGTTATAGTCGGGCAACCACTTTCCTTGTTGGAACACTGTGATAATGATTTTACAACTCACATATTGCTGATGTATGCTTAAAAACTTCTAATAACTCATATTGCCTTGTTTTCACCAACCGTGATTTGCCCATAAATTTGTGAAAACTTTTATGTTGGACGCTTTTCGATGTTGTTCAACAACACTTTTTGCCCTCAGGATTTCAAAGAAATATTTTAAAAAACAGCACATTACTGAAGGTTTGACCCGTCTAAAGAAAAAAGATGCTTCTGGAGTGGGCGTAATACAACGTAAGGTTTTCCAGCAGTGTGATTTAATCAGGTCATTGGTCTTTTGCAGGAGATTTGTCATCTATCAGAACAACAAAAATCCAATCTTCGTTTGATGTTTCCTTGCGAATCTCCTGTTACACCTATGATGATGTCTACACAAGCAAGATCGAAAACCTTTAACAATCACTGGCCTTTCACTCGCGCTACTACTCAGATGCTGGTCGAAGCTGGTTTCTTTTCCCTTGGTAGGTCATTTACAAACCAAATATTCTCGCAGTATGGCAGCAGTGTTTCCATATGCATGTCAAAAAGTCAATCAACTTATATTCTCTAAAATAAAATGAATAAAAGCTGAAGTTTGATGCTCTTTGAATGTTGTGTATAGAGGTGGATCCCACGTATATACAAAGGGCCATCATGAAGGAACTGTGTGCAATAAAATTTTTCAATGCAAACAAACTTTGGTTTTCATTAACTGCATGCAATTGGCCAGACATTTCGCTTTGAAACATCATTTATCTTAAACGTGCTAAGCGAAAAGCTGATTTCTGCTTTTCGAAATAAAATTGAGAAATGGATGAAAATTCCAGAATGATTTAGATGTATTTCCAGTATACACAGTATGGGCGGGCAATAAATGAAAGTGGGTTGATCCAGATCACATGAAATCCAACGAGAAGTGGCTTACAGTGCAATTGAATCTTCAAGGGAAGCTACAGCACAATAGTACTGCGCACATCTGCTAAAATCTTGGTGATGAATATAATTTAAAGAATCGTTCTGATTTGCCTCCTTCCCAAAACAAAACAGGTTTTAGAAAATAAAATTTTAGAAGAAAGAAATGTGATGGGTCATAAATTTTTATTTTTACTTGTGCTTGGTTATTGCGTTTCACTACAAATATGAAGTTATGCCAAGTTGTGTTGAAACGCAAAAAATACAATCCCATTCACTTGTAAAAGGTCATCAAAGCTGTATTTTCTCCTGCACAAAATGGAATGAAGTTCAGGCGTAAGAGAATAAATGCTTTACTGCTAAAGGCTTGTCTTGGATTTGTTTAAATTCAAACACTATACCTTAGAAAATTAGAATCAGTCCGGTTGCGTGCAGCTAAGATGCGTGTATTATTACAGGCGTGCGAGACCGAGTGAAGTGTTTCTACTGCAACGGGGGTTTGCAGAACTGGAAAAAAGATGATGACCCATGGGAAGAACATGCCAAATGGTATCCGAGCTGTGAGTTCCTACTCCAGCAAAAGGGTCCCGAATATGTTCATGCAATTGTCGCGCGGTTTCCAAATATAAAACGACCTATTTTGAGAGCTCCTGGACAAGACATTCCACCGCGATGGACGTAAGTCAAGCTTTGGCTTTCTGCTAAACGACACCAATTTTGCGTTAAAATCCTGCCAAGAAAGTATGCGTCTCCACACATTCTAAAAATTGCTCTGTGTTTATGTCAATCGAGTTGCAAAGGCTCGATCCGTTGAATTATTTTTGATCCATTAGAGCTAGTCAAACCCAATCAGGTACCAAATGTTACAAGAAATTGAAAACTATTTACAGTTGCATTGCTTTTTGTAGAAAGAAGAAAATAAGTAAAACTAACTTACGTCGGCTTGTCAGAACATGACCTAGGCGTTTGCCAGTGACTTATCAATCAATCATTGGGGTGAAATGCATCTTATCTCAACAACCACCCACTCAAGTTATTGATACGGCTTAAAGTGTTTAAAAGCGGTCTAAAAATGATCTTCAACTTTTATCTACCCACCTTTCATTTTTGAAACTTCGCTACAGCGAGACATTCTTTTGTAACAGAAGCCAGAAGGTGAGCATCATAAGTACGTCGGGTCGTTTCTCTTCGGCATGTGTGCACATCCGAACAGAAAGATTATTCTGCCTACTGCTGTTTAACCCATGTCCATGCTTGACATGGTTTCTAATCAAAACAAATATGGGTGGGATTACCTTTTTCAGGCACCAGAGCAAAAGCAGACAAGACAAAAGCGTGCAAAGAGCACCAGAAGCTACAAAAACGGAAAAGGCGGGTGTTGAAAAAAGAAAAAGCCTCCCAATTCAACATGCAATCCAAGAAAACATCGCTGCAGCAAATCGTGAAGATGAAAAAGAGACGGAAATGTTTGATACTGTTGTTGGTGTGTTATTTTGTTTCTACATTTTTCAAGCTATGTTCTTCTAGATCCATTCTTGCTGCGTTTATGCTTACGTATGGTTGTGTGCTTACAAGAGGTAGGACTGATGCATTGCGTTATCAAAGTTGGTGCGGTTTTTATACTTTGCAACGGATATCATTTTCTTCTAGTAACTTACAACTTTCAACGAGATATTACAAAAAGGCAAATCGTAGATTTCAGAGAAAAATAATGCTAGCAGTTACAACCCAGTCTAACGTCATGACAAACAAAACTTGCGTTAGTAGAAAAACATCTCCACAGAACATTGACAAACATACTTGACTTTGTTCAGTGAAGTCCTAAGATTTAATTGAAAAAACTGCATAGGACTCTCTTGCGCACCTTTGTGTTCATATTTCTAATTGATGTTTAAAACGAAGTAGAAACTAAATGGCGCTTTTGGACAAAATCAACTGCTCTCCATACGCTTTGTTTAATTGAAATACAAAAGTGCATATGCCTAGATACAGCAGAGAGCTGTTTGAATAGCCAGATTGAAATCTATGATGCATGACTCGCAACGTTTTGTTGTTCCTCACAAAGATTCTTTTCACAGTTGCTGAAACATCTATAATTCCAAAGAGTTAATGTTTCAGCATCTTAAAGCAAAAGGATTTTTGGCAAAGATCCACATTTGCTTTGAAAATGTTGGGGAAATGTTTGGAAACAGTTTAATTTTAATCTAAAGTCGATCTAAAAATTTTCACTATCTGTGTTTGCCTTCCAGGTTCGGTTTTAGTTCGATTCTTAAAAGTTAGTTTTTAAAAATCCAGGTATGGGATTTGACGAACATTTGGTGAAAGAAGTGATGAGCAAGAAAAGACAAACGTCTGGATTTGGATATGAATCGACTGTTGCACTGTTGGAAGCGGTACAAACCGAACCGAGGTAGTGCGGTCTTAAAACCAGTGCTTTTGTCTATATTTGGTTTTTAGTTGTCTTGGCATAGCTTTCCACTATATTCGTTTCATAATGTTCGAAGCATTAAATTTGACAAATGCTGAGTAGAAGCACTTCAAAGAGCAAAATTGGCGTTTGTTTAGGAAAGGTGTGTGCAGCACTAGGACGTTTCGATTAGAAGTTAGAAACTACCGGCTTGATCCATTCCTTATAGCTAACATTATTTGTTTCAAAAATCGTTTGGTAAGTTCACATTTTTGAAAAACAATTCTAAATAGCCAGTGCCTATCGTACACATTCATTACTGATTAGTTGCAATCACAACTAAGCAAACGTGATCAACATTTTCGCTCATTTCTAAGCTCAGTTAGGCATTTCAAAATCAACCAATATGACAAACTCGCTGAAGTGTGTTAATTGTTTTCAAAACCATTCAACAGCGCATCTTGTTTGCACAAGCGAAAAAGCTGCAAACATACATGCAATTTTTCTCGAGTCAATGATCATTATGTAGCCAAAAATGGTTGTGGATAGATGCATCACGCTGGTAGTGGCTGATTCAATGTCTGTGTTGTGTTAGGCATAATTGCGTTTGATTCTTTACTATTGGTATTTGTAATATTTTGAAAATTAGTTCCTTGTACTAGTATGGCAGAGATAAATGGAGCAAGACTACTTTTTCCAGTTTATTGATGGTTGTCCTTGAAGCTGAAAATCGGTAACGAGGGCATAATATACTTTAAGGTTGAATGAAGAAGAAACAGAAAGGAAAAATGTTTTGAATTCTACTGCGCAAGATCCATCACAACAAGTTTCATATACAGGGGAAAATATGCAAGTGCGAGAACAGCTCAGTGCTAATGAAGTTAATTCCAATTTGATGAACTTGGAAGAGCCAGTGGCGAACACGGTAAATGCATTTTTCATGATTGTATACTGTCATTGTGTGAACACGAATAATGCAAAAAACAAACTTTGTCTATTACGGAAGTTTGAAAGAATCTACATCAATTTATTTCAGACAAAGAGCAGTTCGTTTATGGTCATGAATGTGCATTTAGTTTGGCCAAATTTTGTTTGTGAAACATACTTCATTTTAATGTATAATTTCTATCACGACTTTCGGTGAAAATAAGACGCATTTACGTAAACGCCACTCGCTTGTTAGTGACATCGATTTTACACAAAAAATTTTGCCGCTGTATTCCTTTTTGTTTCAAAGAATACAAATTTTCAACATTGAAAACATTCCTTCTTAAAATGCGTTTTCAGAGACAAATTACTGAAACATTATTTGCACGAGGAACCTCTCCATCCTTCAGTTCATTTACTGATTCAAGAAGAAATGACCTGAACCAAAGACTAAAGAAACAACTGGTGGACCTTGAAGATGAGCGCAGGTGTAAGGTAAATTTACCCAGAAAGAGAGCGGGCTCATAAAACCAAAATTGCTTGAAAATCCAAGTATGTTGAAAAATTCAGTTTTGGGAAAAGAATGTAAAATTAAGTTACACCTAATAGTTCCTTTTGAGAAAGTCATGCCAGGTTGACATATTTTTGACTATATAGGCTTTTCTGTCTTTGATTGAAAGTCATGAAACATGTTCCACTTGGAATAATCAAGATAGTGAGCCTTCTAAGATAAAACACTGAAAAGGTCAGGTGAAATTCAATGATTGATCATGTTGAAACTGCAGTAGTGGACATGGACGATTGGAGTGGAAGATTACTGCTCTGCTTTTGCAAGAGCCAGCAAGATGCATTGCAATTGCTTTTGCATAAGTAAGGCCGAAACCGCACCTTGATAAACGATACAAGGAAATCGGTCTTGTTTGCTTGATTGCGTTATTATATATGTATTTGACATTAACCAACCAAGAGAAGGATGTATTTAATATTTCAATTAACATCAACCTCATTCAGTTCAATGATTTTGTTTTACTTCTATTTCCAGATCTGCTTAGACAAAACTGGAGACGTGGTATTCATTCCATGTGGGCACATCTGCTGTTGTGCGGAATGCACCTCAGCTTTGAGAGCATGCCCCGTATGTCGACAAAACATTGTTCAGGCTCTTCGCACCTACAGGTCTTGATGCTGAATTGAGTAGAATGTTTGAGGCCTAAGCCATTATACAAACCCGGAATGTTGGAAAGAAAAACATGAATCAATACCTGAAGCAAGTGTATCGAATGCAAAAACATGCATCATTATATTTGACATTAGTTACAAGGAATATAAATATTGAGACTGTTCTGTTGCTTGGTGTAGTAGCAATGACGAATGTTGTTACAACCGATTTTAAGTAAGAGCTTAACAGTCACATCTTCACTGCCAGAAGCAAATTGCTATTTTGAGGAACAAGATTTGAATTGTTAAGATTTCAAAATATTTAGGAAAAATCTTTTTAATCATTTATTTATTCGTGTTCTGTTATCAACGTGAAAAATACTTTTTTATTTTTTTTACATCACCAAAGGGATCGCGTATCTCAATGGTAGGTGCTGTACAACACCTTAAAAAATGTTTTTGCATAGACCTAAACCAGTGAGTCTTTGCAACTTCCGAAAAACTTCATATTAACACGTTTATATCGAATTTTACTGTGTACATGTCACATTCGTTTTGAGCGTCCGTTGACTTCCTGTCTTTGAAAAGTGTGTATTGAAACGTACACTATGTCTTGCGCTGCTTCCTCTTGGACAGTGACCTTGCACACAGTGATTTTTCATTGTTTTTGCACCGACTGGCAGCTTCGTAGTTACGATATGTTTCAACACTGCCAAAGAATTAAACTGGATTAAGAGCATTTGATTTTTCAATAGAAAATAACCGTAATGATGTTGCTACCAAGAAATTGTGTACAGCAAAAAATTTAATTTTACCTTGCAAATTTCGCGAACCATGAAATTTCTTTTCAGATTTTGTACTCGCATTGCAGCAACGCACTACGTCACAATAGACCAGACTGTCCAATGGATGAGTTTGATATCTTACCATCCATTCATTGCTTTAAAAACTTCAAAATACGCTTGACTTTGAAGAACATTTTGTATCTTTTTCGAATTGAGCAACATTTTGTTTCGTTACGTCAAATTGTGTTTCACTGTTTAATGTTAGATTTTCAACGTCTTTAATTTGCCGTCTATCGAATTTTCAAAGTGAATTACCGTTTGACTCCTGTAAATTGCGCATTCCAGTGTTTGTTCCTTTTATTTCCCACGTAGAGTGTATTTTTTGTTTCCTTTCATTTCAAATAATAATACTCGTGTTTCTGCTGCAGCGTGGCTTTTATACTGTGCTTGTGATTTTTGCGTGAAATGCATGATGCACTTCAGCTATATACAATGTTTTAAATTGACCAGAAAGAGTCTTTTGTTATTAAATTTAGCGTGTTAGTGTCCATCGCGTGATATTGGTAAAGCCTTCACATAGGATACATTAGCAGTTATTAATCTAGTTATAAGGGTTAAGCTGTAGGCAGGACGATTAGTGCAGTTTGCCGTTGCCACTTAACCAGGGTACCGGACAGAAAGAATGCGTAACAGTAAAGTTTCTTGCAACGTGCACGTTACATTAAGGCCTGCGAAAGCCACGACCGTGGGGTTCTTAAAGTTACGAACGACCATAACTCGCGAGCGGATGAGCCTGGACAGTCAGTGAAGACATCCACAGATCCGTAAGACAGCAACGCAATGATTGAGATAGGTCGCGCCCAACTTAGACGTCATTGTGAGGTCGTTTTTATGGAAAACCCATTTTTCACGTAGGCTAGGAAAATCAGTTGCTTCCATTCATAAAGTCACAGAGCTCAAACCAAACACGTTGGAAATAAACTTTCTACACAAAAAATATCAGTAAAGACCTTACCTTTGTAATGATGATCACAAAAGTTGAAAACAATTTTGGTGGGGAGGCAATGTCCAAAGATTTCGGGGTGTTTTTGACGATCAAGCCATTTTTTTGACATTCGGTACCCATGAACCCCACCAAAGCTGCAGAAAAGGTCTATTTGGGTGTCTTACAACATCCCACCAAATGTCGAGCCAAAATATTGGCAGGAAAATTTTATTTGTGAATAAAATTAAAAAAATCCACTAGGTGACAGAGCTATTTTCTGGGTCTATTTTTGGCCATAACTCCCCAACTCTATATGCTGTCAAGCTGGAAATGGCATGAGCCGCTAAAATGGCCGTTAACGGTAGGTTTTCATAGACCAGTTAACCGCCCAAACGCGTTTGATTTTTCGTGGTAACGCTACAGTCCGCTCACTTTTTTGAAGCACTTATGTGGATGTTGAAGAAATTTCTTTCTGTGACGTCAATGGCGTTAGCATCGCCCTCTGGTAGAATTTGTATCGGGCATTAGAAGTTTTTCGGAGCTCTATGAGCGAGCAACGCGTAATATAAGCTGTTTGTGTGGGTAGCCTACAATGTAAAGAACGGATGTCCATCAGAGCGGATATCGTTAACGGATGTGTGACGACGTACTGATGAGGGAAAAAAACTTACTACACAATGAATAAAGGTACAGATAAAATGCAAAAAACGATTAATTTGTCGTCATTGCAATTAAATACAACCTACCACCAATAACGAAATGCTAAAAGGTAACGATGTTTTAAATTTTAATATTTTAACAAATGTTGAAACCTAAATTTTGCTCCAACTGGAACTTGATATCAGGAACAGAAATCATGGTGTGAAAGCGATGGTGGCTGAAAGAAGGCCAAGGTTAGCAACAAATATTATTTTTACTACCGCTTTGGTGTCATTGCTCACCGTAAATTATTGGTTTTCGCGACTCCGGTAACGTCATTTAATATCCGCAATCAAGATCCGCTACTGACGGACATACGTCGTTTACAGGGCGCCTTTGTAGTTGTGTGCTGGTTGTGCTATGGACTGAATGATATGTGGTGGTTCAGTGTGGTAGTGTTCGCTTGTAGTGTGTGAAGGACAGGTCATGCGCGTTTAGGAAGCTAGGTTCTTTGAAACTGAATCACTGAGAGTGGGCTACAATATAGACTAGTTCGCATTCGTAGTACTGTAGTGTATAAATATCGCGGTTGGGGAAGAGCCTGTAAAACTACTGTCCAACCAGTTCAAGTGCTGCAAAACCGACGCGATCCCGATTTTTTTTTGTTTTTTTGCCAAGTATGTCTTTACTTGATTTTAATTGCTACGGTAGCCTAATTTGTTTGGTAAAAGCATGAAAACATGTAGCCTAAATGTTTACTTCATGAAGACTCCGAACTGTAGCAAAAATTAGTGGTNAGTGTTGATGGAAAAGATATTTGTCGCGCTTCATGTCTCCATCGAAAGTTTGTAATGATCCACNACCTTGTGTACGTACAAGGCAAAATAGTGCCAGTGGTGTCTATTTTGCCTTTCATGAGGCAGAATAAACAGTGCCGTTTTACGGGCCGGGTACAGGCCAGATTTTAGGAGTTACGGGTACAGGTTCAATTACAGGTTTGTTGTGATTGGTATGGGTCAGTCCGGGTCATAAAAATGTGAGCCTGTGACATCTCTATAGCAGGCTACTCAAGGTCTCTAAAGCTTCAGAATAGCTGCAAGAACCTTTCAAGGCACAAACCAAGTAACTAACCCCTGTACGTTTGTCTCTGGTCCCCAAAATCTGATCTAGAAGTCATCTAACCAACCTACACCCCTTTCCCTCCCTAATTTCCCCTGATCACGGCCCGATCCGATTTTTTGACAGGATGCTGTTCTTGAATATTCCGGCGGTCGGCGAAGCGCAAAAAAACGATAGGAAAGGCTAAACGGGATACGGGGAACGAGTTCGCTTTTTTTTAATTTCCAAAAAATCAGTATGAGCAATACGTAAATATGGATTTTTCTCAAAAATTTCAAATGTAAAGGGATAATTTTGTCAAGTTGCCTCTCCTTAAACAAACCACTGATGCTGATGATTTACGCCCAAGCCTCAAATACAATTTTTACCCCACAACAGAGTTGTAAACGGGTTTCATTTTGGAGCCGCAACCCGGCCCGAAATCAGAAGCCCAAACCCTGTCCGAGCCCGTCACTTTTGAAGCACGATTTAGGCCCGAAAGCCAAACTTACCGGGTGGGTCAAGAAATGCGCAACTGTGGGGTGTTTAAACGTAGTGTACGGGTAGCTGAAGGTACACGGTTTTATCACACCGAAAAATAGCATCCACCTTGGCCAAAACATTGGCTTAAACAAGTACAAACTTAGCTTGTTAGTCAACGATAATACTGTGGAATCTAATCTTTCTCAAGAAAAAAAGAAACTACCATGAAGCTACCCACGATGGCACTATAGGCATAAAGTAAACTGTCTACAGGGCTATGGGTATGAAAAACCGGTTTGTGGGCCATCGTTTTTTAAAAGCCAAGAATCGCATAAGTGATTAATCTTTTCGATTTCGAAGCAACGCTATCACATGTAACTATCCTCGCCGCTGTCGCCTTCTGAAAAGGAGCGTGAGACTAATCTGTGCAGAGAACAAAAGAACGCAGCTGTGTTTGCATCTGAAGAAAATGACAATCACTTCACCAATAGATGTCACTGCAGTGAGCACAGAAAATGTAAGCCACGAAAGAAAATATCGTTACTCTGAATTTTATAAAACAATTTTGTATGCAAGCCCGAAATCGGCCCGAAACATTTTGACAAACTTGGCCCAAAAACGACCTGAACCCGGCCCGACACGAAAAGCTCTGAACGACTTACAACTCTGCCCCACAAACGTGTCAAAAATGATCAGGCGATGTTTTTCTAAGTAACAGCGGCAAGTATTGCTCTGTCTGTAGCTAAAATACAGAACAGAGTAGAAGACGGATTGGTGAATATGCACTGTCAAACTTCACAGTATTTTCCCATGTGAACACGGTAAACAGAGTGTATCTTTACTGGTGTACTATTTTTAAATTCTTCAGAAAAGTGCTTCCATTTTTTATGATTCCATATTTGATTTACGCATTATTTTAGTTTAACACTGACCTGACATTTGTGTTCATTTCAGTTGTTGCCGAAGGTAAATCTGGTAAGTTGTGAAGATTTACTATCATGCAAGTGTCAAAAACATCTTCATAAATGTTCACCAGTTCAATTGCAAAACACATTCACCGAATCAGACCGAGCTTTTTCGATGTGCTGTATTTACAGGAGACAGACACGCAGACAAAGTACATGATGCCAGCGCCATATATACAAGTCGAATGCATCCGTTGGTTTCACTTCAAAGTGCTTGTGCACCTTCTCGTGCTATGGGCAAACCGCCACCTGTGAAACCAACGTATCGCCGCTTTGAAGGCTCCCTGTCGTGGCCATCTAATGTGAAAGCAATGTCTTCCGAACAACTNCAGTGGCAGAAAGCAAGTGCGTTCTGTTAAAGTTCCGGTGGGCCAGAAAAACGGGTCAAGATACGGCGGGAAGCTCGCCCACCACTGCTCTACACAGGTACTACTATGTGCAGCGAGCACAAAGCAGGAAAAGAAAACAACGAACGCTTTTCGTGGGTTAAGCAAAAATATCAACGAAAACAAGATGCACGTTGCCATAAGTTTGAAAATGTCCATCGGCGTCGACGCATACACCGAATCACGGCAATGAGTAAACATACAACTGAAGGGGCAACTGTAATGCTCGGTTCATTCAGTGACAGCCAAACTGTGGGCGACTTGGCACTTACGGGCAACTGTGGCAGCACGGCTGGCTGCTAGATGCATCGCGCTGGCGGGCAGAGTTAACATCATTAATGGTACGAAAGAATAACATCGTACATCGAAAGAATAACGTACGAAAGAAATAACGTACGAAAGAAATAACGATAAGGATTGTTTGGAACTTTACGTACGAAAGAAATAACGATAAGGATTACGAAAGAAATAACGATAAGGATTGTTTGGAACTTTCTAGAAAATACCTTCGTGTAACGTACGAAAGAAATAACGATAAGGATTGTTTAACGTACGAAAATAACGTACGAAAGAAATAACGTAACGTACGAAAGAAATAACGATAAGGATTGTTTGGAACTTTCTAGAAAATACCTTCGTGCGCTGAAAAAGGACTCGAAGCCGAAAGCAGCTACTATCTCATGTCGAAGAACACGCATGTGTTCAAAAAAACACTGAGGCTGGCACGCATCAGCCCTGCAGACAGGACAAGGAAGTTTTTGTTGTGTCATATCGGGACATCAGGAAAGGTGTAGACACAACAGAGACGAATAGAAAACGTTCTCTCTACTGCAGAGTAGCTGAATAGTCAAAAACAGCAAAAGAAAATGCATGCCGGTCAAAAAAGGGGCCAGCGAACGCAGCAAGTTTGGCCACCATTGCGCCATATGCATTTCCACGAAATTAACGGAACACAACATTTCCGTGTTTCTATAACAAAGTATTTACAGCAGGTGTGCCCAAAGTGCGGCCCGCGGGAAGAATTTCTGCGCCCCCTATCTGGCCTCAAAACCTACTTATTGCAAGTTATATTGCTCATGATGAAGATACTTGACAGATATTTCCCAGACCTTTTAAATTTTTGTAGTGCAACTAACCCAAAGTTAGCCGGCTTACAAACCTCGTCGCCCTATATACAGGCCTCCTTTTAACGTACAAGATCAATAAGTCAAAATTCGCCGCTTCAAATACTTCAACGCAAATGTCCAAAAACGTAGCCTATAGTCGATATCTTTATAATGCGTGAATAACGCAAACAAGCCTACGTGCTTGGTTTGCACTTTGTAATCGTTCTGTCATGTTATAATCATTTGTTATTTCCTAAGACACAGTGAATTCCACGCACCGGTATGACTGGTACGCGACGTCATTTGTATTGTTAAATTTAATGGTAGTGCTTTCACGCATTTCTGCTTCAAACAAAGTCAGATTAACATTAGTGGAATACAGGCCATGAAGCTTGCAGTGTCCGTATTTTCAAACGTTTCGGGAACCACATGAGTAAGAAAAGGCGTGTTCAAGATGGCGGCCGCACATGTAAGACATATCAATTAAATGTTCCGTTGTGTTGATATAACCAAAGAAATTTTTGTGATTGTTTACTCAACAATATTAAAGATTAAGCCGAAATTTACGGACAAGACTTACAAATAGCGAACCTAGAAAACTTTGAGCACCCCTGTTGATTTACAGCCACGCCACACAAACGCGCTAATCGTAAAATAAAACGTACTTNACACCGCAATAAATGTACATACTTTACTTGCATCAGAAACAANTGTTGTCATCAAGATGGTAACAGTCTTCAGCATGCAACAGGGTCGATGGCCGATGCTAGTGATGTGTATCAGCGGTATGCACCAAGTGAATTCACACGAATTTGTTAAAATACAAAAGCAATTGTCCAGTGTTTGAATTCAAATGACACCCTGGCCACTGCAATTTTGATATATCGCGCCTAGCCATAGAAATCATATGAAATGTCCGCGGGCTTCAAAAAATAAACTTGTAGCATGAACCTTTGCGGAAGAGTAATCTTAAAAAATCAGCCAACAAAATGTGCTCCACGTACTTTTTTCTACACTTTCAACAAAAACGGGCTTCGTCAATCTACTGCATTCATTCAGAAAGGCTTCATCATACTACGGATAGGTAGAAAAAGGCTAAAGTGTGATAACGCAATAAAAAATGCGCAAGCACCGAACATGTCGACTGCGATTACTTTAGTGCAGCGTGATACGCCAACAAAATATCAAAAGCTGGCATTCAGTGGAGTCAAGCTGGAAACTTTATATGTGGTAAATCCGGCTACGTTACACCTTATGCCATTGTCGACTGAAAAAAGACAGCATGTATTCGTGTTCCCAAGTATCACAAATGAAAACCCACGCCTGTCCTTGTGCAAACAGCCACAAACATCCTTGTGCAAACAGCCACAAACATCTTTGTGCAAACAACCACAAACATCTTTGTGCTAACAACCACTTCGTGCAACTCACAATTTAGGCGGCGACCAGCAACAACATAACGTGGCAAGGCTTTACAATAAAATCAATTTAACGTTTCGTGAAACTTACAAATCTATCAAAGATGCCTGAAGAAACCGATTTAGAAATCGTATTGGTGTGGATTCAACTGCAAAAGATCTTATCCGTGAATTACGTTTAACTCGTTCCGTTCATGTACAGCGAATCACAGACAAGCTTACACGCTTGCACAAACCCATCTGCCTTGGCGTAACTTATGGTGTAGGGCAGTGATTTTCAACCTGAGGGCGCGACTCCATAGGGTTCGTGAACCATTTTTGAAGGACTCGCGAGTAGCCATTTTGCGTACACAGCTGTATTACATTTACTTTATTCGAGTTTTAGATGGGGTTGTTGTGTTGTGGGTTGCTCTAATTAATGTGTCATGGAACAAAAAAGATTTAAAACCACGTGTAGAGACTACCTGAAAACGCAAGTTTGTTCTAAACATTCTGACCTTGCTGTTTCGTGAACCACACAAAGACAAATTCAGTACGACACATAAAACTTAAACATGCGGAAATGGGTACGGAATTGCAAGGTCACCCTCGAGATTTCAGTCTTTGGAGTAAAAACTGACAAGTTCACGCTTTTGTTTAATCTACTTGGTCGCAGAGTAATATTGTTGGTTACGCAATTAAGGTAAACAACACTGGTTGCTTGATTTGATTTCAAACATATTCTATTTACTTCACGCAGGAAGTTATTTGCAAGAAACTTTTCAGAAAACCCGACACATCCCCATAAACGCGTCTACCCTCAATTACTTTCAAATGAGTCTTTCTAAATGCAAGTCAGAACTTAGGCAGACAAGATTTTCTGTGAAGCGAAAATATCGACACCGCAGTATGGCTGCAAGCATGGGAACCAAGAAAGCTGTCAAGAAAACTGCTCCGACCGACAAGCAGAAGAAGCGCAGCGCACGCCCCAAGCAGAGTTTTAGCATCTACATTTACAAAGTGCTGAAACAAGTGCACCCGGACACCGGAATTACCACTTGGGAAAAAGTGGTAAGGCGTCTACTTGGAGCTGGTGTACTTGGTGACAGCTTTGGTGCCCTCAGACACGGCGTGCTTGG
>JGI24021J15306_10000888_pt1 | contig 26628 bp, 18 predicted proteins | sample Ectturendosymbi1_FD_15306 | JGI IMG/M metagenome (IMG submission 15306) | reverse complement strand
TGATACGGCATGCGAGCCATATCAAATGTTCACGCGGGCCGCAGGTTCCCTAAGCACCGCTGCTCTATGGTGAATGCGGCATTGGTCCACAAGTCAATAACAGCATCGCGCGTGAACCTTTTATCCAGGGGTTCCCAACCTGGGGTACATGTACCCCTGGGGGTACATTTTCTGATCTGAAGGGGTACATTTAAGAGAAAAAAATATTTCTTTCCAAATATTCTAACATATAAAAGTTCTGTTAGGACTTCAGTTGATTTCGATAGAGTATTTCGCCCAGTTTTTTTGTCATAACAAATTTTAGGGGTATATGCTCATCTGTAGAAATGCTGAAGGGGTACATGGTCAGAGAAAGGTTGGGAACCTCTGTTTTTACCAGTCGACTTGTCATGCTGTAGTGCAGCTTTACGGAGATACTTGGCTTTTAGCTATTTGCACTCACTTCTTGCAAATAAAATAATTGAAGGACAGTGAAAACTCTTTGCCACAATTTTAGGAAATTATATCGCTTACACCCGGTTATATACTCAATTACATTCTGGCTTTCAAATATCATAGGAAACAAAAAGACCTTATCGCCATAGCTGTCTATTCTAGAAAGTATACGTCTTTTAGTTCTATGAGATAGTGTCGATGAGCTCTTCCCGGTTTTCAGACTGCTTGGTTTAGCAAAAAAACTGACAGGATTGAAAAAACGCGAGAGAATGATTGCAAAGGTTTCAAAAAGTGTTACGCAGTTTCAAATCTGAGCAAACAAATAAACTTTGGCTAGGCCTACGAAACAGTTGTTGCAGCCGCCCGCTGTTGCTGTAGTAGCTACTGTAGCTGTTTGCCTGTAATATAGGCCACAGAAGATTTCGCTTGCCATCTAAATCTCCATTTACGAACTTGCTAAGCCAAAAAGGGGATTCTCGCGCTTAGAGAACGGCTGGTGCAGCGTCAACTACAACTACAAGACTGCATATCAAATGGGTGGAAATCTGTAGACTCATGATTGATTGATTGTTTCATATGACCCAGCTAATAAACAGAAACGATATAAAAAGCCTTCATGCAAAAAAGTAACGACTTGCTGGTGGAAATTTGAATAAGTGAAAAAAATGGCAAAAGAATTGATCAATGTAAACAAATATTGTCACTGTGTCACATAGGATTGGTGAAGGTCCATGGCGGTCATCTAGTCCAGGGGTGTGCAACCATGCAGCCCTACCGGGCCAAATGCATCTAACAAGATTGGTTCACGGGCCGGAGCTCCATGTGTCAAACCATGCGAGTTAGACAACTCGCTTGCCATCCACGGAAGATTGGCAATATCCTTCAAACACCGTACTGCTTACTTTAAAATCTGGACCTTGCCGAGGGCCACAAAACTTTAGGCCCTGGCCACTTTTGGCCCGCGGGCCACGGGTTGCACACCCTTGATCTAGTCAACTAACCCCGTTTGGAATTAAAGCAAGCACAGTTAGAAAAACAAACAAAGACAAAGCATTGTGAGAAAAATTACAGATGAAGAGAGTATGCCTATGTACACAAAGGAGTGGTTCTAGTTTGAGGAAATTTGCTGTGGTCAAAAAATGTTAAAGAAAGTATGAAAAATAAAAACGTATTTGATGAAGTACAAACAGATAGAACAAAAAAAATTATGGAGTGTAATTTATGCGTGACAATGGGATGTACACAGAAAAGAATTACAAACAAAAACAGTAAAGATGCACAGAGAACAGCAACTTAAATTCTTCAAATTACTAAAGCCTGTAAAAGATTAAACAAACATTTTGTTCCTTATAAAGTGAAATGTTACTAACAGGGTTGCGGAGTTGGAGGTAAAATATCCGACTCCTACTCCAACCTTTCCAAAATTTCCGATTCCGACTCCTTAACATAAAGGGAATGAAATTTGGCTGTTAAAATCAACGGAAATCGTGATGCACAGCAAGAAATCTGTTTCAACAAAACTTTCAAAAGAAATTGTACCATTTCAACAGGAATTCCCAATTTAGGAGTGTGATGTAAATAATGATCAAATTGGACATCCGAAGTCGGAGTCGAACAAAAAATCCGACTCCGACTCCCAGTGTTGTTAGGAATACGACTCCGACTCCACCCAAAAAACTCCGAATCCTTACGACTCCGACTCCGGCTCCGCAACCCTGGTTACTAAATTGCGTGATTATGCATATTTTTCATGTAAGAGGTGTTTTTTAAGTTGCCAGTTTAGGGTATAATAGAGTCTGGTGTTGAAGACCACACTTTTGGGCCAACAAACGTAAGGGAACATTTTCCTGAAGATGAGTTAATTCTTGTTAAATGAGTTACTTAATGTAATACCGTGGGTACCTTTTAAAAAAGTCTTGTTATTATTTGCGTTGCCCAGCAGCGATACTGAAGCTGATTTAACCCACAGTAAAAATGAGCTAATCGTTTACATAATTCACTTAAGGGTTTTAACTTCCTATTAACAGCTGATTTATTTTGAAAACACAACACTTGTACTTAAACACGGGTTGAATTGCGACAAACGTCAAACTGTGATTGTCTTTGGCGGCTGCAAAAACAGACCGAGTTGCGCAAAAACACCGCAAGGTTGAGTAGTTGCGGACCATAATCTGAGATACGATGGAAAATTTTGAAAACTTTTGCTCAGCCAAAAAATTTTCATGTACCTCACTCTCTTTTGTGCAAAGCATAACTCCTAGATATTGACATGTGTGTATCGAATGTTTTTTTCATGACAGCAGAACTTAAAATAAAGTTAAGTCAAATAAAATCCCGTTTCGTGTCTAACAAAGATCAGATCAAATAGATAAATACAGAAAAAATCGAGTTACAGATTGGTTTTGTTTGAAAGTCCGAGAAGTTTTGCGAATTTCAATCCCTCGACCCTTCGATGGCATCAGGCGTCATGCTACTTGGAAAAGCTTTCCAATGCAAACACGGCCATTTAAAAACAATACTATACTGTTTGTCGTGGTAACTGAATGGAGTAGCTCTTAGGTGTACCAGGCTGAATCCCTAATCTCATAAACGAAGACTTGCTTCAGCAGCAGCCAACAGTAGCTTCAGACACAAGCAGAAAGTCGGTCTTTCGAAATAGAGGAAACAGCAATGGTGCAAACAGCATTTCCACGTAACAGAAATGATTTAAACGACGTAACAGAGTTTGGCATCCTGCAACCTAGAAAGTTTTCGACCGTTCTGAAAATAAACGTAACTTTTACAAAAGACCTCACAAAAAATTTTAGTGCCAGCTTACGACAAGGTAAACTAGGATGAAGTCTACAGTTTTACTCAAATGTTTGACGCATAAGGGTACTAGGCAGCTTTGAGAAAGAACACAAACCATTCTGCCAATTTATTTTCTAAATGCGGAGCAACAAGTGCTTTGCACAATAGCTAGTAATAAAAGTTATAAAGCAGTTAGGTTGATGCTTGATTTTTACCGCAATTGGCTTCGTCACTTGCGTCAACACAGTCTTGAACACCATCGCATCGTTTCGTAACAGGAATGCAGGCGTTGTCGCACAACATACTCCACATCGGACAGCCTGAACATAACGCATTTGCGATAATCGTTACACTCTTTGTAGGTCCATCTCCGATCAAGCTTTATTAAATAGGGTTGATGTTGTCTTGTGGAACAGGGGGATTTCAAATTCCGTTCCATTTAGAGAAAAGAACCTACTTCAGGAACAGGTCTATTCCATAACCAAAGACTTGGAAGTTAGAGCCTCACCGGCGTTTTGACACAATAGGCCAGGGCCTATAAGCGGCGTGTACAAAAGGTACATCGCACCCTGGCCTTGTAGGTACTGAGGCCCGAGAGGATGAAAGCACGCAAGTTACGTTTTTCTGCGTAATTAAGCCCAAAATTACTAGTGTACGCCAGTTACCGGCATAACAATATTTCTATTAGCATGGCAGCTGTTTTACCTATATTCTGATTATTACACAAACAAGCTATACAAATTTCCACGAAGGCCCCAGAAGCTAGGGGTCTGGTATCGGTCATCGTACTAGGCTATAGTATGAAAATATCCCGGGGAAAATCCGACAATAGTTCATGACTTCCGGAAAGACGTTTGTTTAGGAAAGATGTTTGTGCGCTGCGTGCAGCAAATGTTTTCGCTAGGGACACAGTTATTCGCTTTTTCTTTAGACGTGCACTCAAAGCGTAATAACAATTTGGGAACTACAATCTCGTTTATGTTGTTGTTGTTTTTGGACTATCGCACCTTACATGCCATAACCTTAAGAAGATCTGCCTCAACGCGTGTCACGCATTTACTTTACATTTGCGTTCATTCAACTTTATACAATTTCAACTTCACACATGACGATCTATGGTGTCCGATTTAAATCACGCCAAAACAACTGAGCATAAACGAAACGCGAAAATCTCTCAGGTCGTGAAGGAAATAAGCAAACGATGCTTTTGGCCACAAGATCAGCTCATATTTTATAATTCTGCCTTGAATGTGCTGACCATAAGGCGCAGCGTGTCAGCTGTTTTTGCGCTTGCTGGCTGAAGTGCGTTGTCCCAGAAACAGGAAGCTGGGAGCGTTTAATAGAAACTGGCTGATTTACTCCTGACCACCAAAAGGTTTCACATTAAGCACTTCATTGTAATTTTATGTTCTGTTAAACTAATCCAATTGCTCCTTGAAAAAGCAGTGGATAGATTTTGCTACACAAGAAATCGTAGCGCCAAAGAAACGAAACTGCTGCAAATACGAGAAGGCTCCTACTTTCCACAGGTTTCACCTCTCGAACTGCGATTCGTTTAAATACAAACAAAATAACATATCTACCAGGTCTGCAACACATGAAGTGGTCACAATGATTGCATAAAATCTTACTCTGGTTTTCCTCCTGATGGCAGCCTTTCTCGTCGACTCCGCCTTCGCAATCTTCTTCGCCGTCACACCTGTATCTTGCTGGCACGCACGAGAAATTTCCACAGCTCACCAAACCTCGTGCAGCGCAGTCTGTGTGATAGCATCGTTATGATGGCAAAACCCCGAAGAGATTGCGGATTAAGTGTTAACATATAAAATTCCATGGAAACTGAACTGCGATAGTAAAATCGAAAGGCAAACGCAAAACATTTAAAGGTTCACACGTTTGAACAAAAATTCAACCAATTTGACAAATCATGGATCAAGCACAAACGGCCCTGCCTTAGAGTTTCCTTTTTGCAGTTCAGTGCCACATAGGCACAGACTTTTGAGCAATGAAACAGGTAAGTGCAGGTTTTACTTCGGCCACGTTTTCAACATGTCAGAAAAGAACACATAACTCCTGAATCGAAACTAAGTGTAGCCATGGGCGCAATTTGGTGGGGGACACGGGGGACGTGTCCCCCCAATTTTTCAGACGGGGGGGACATAATATGCCATGTCCCCCCACTTTTTTCTCTTTAGGTTTTGTATTTGGAGAGGTTTTCAAATATAAAAGTGATGTTTGTCACGTCTTGTGTGAAGAGCTTTTCATGTTAGATCAGGGGTGTACAACCTTTCTATGACAATGTACCCCTTCATCATTTCGACAGGTGAACATGTACCCTACAATTTCTTATGACAAAATATTTTATCATGATTAATCACAGGTAAATTTAACAATAAACATATAACGGCTTTTGAAAGTAATATTCACTGATATATGTATGAATATTTGGAAATAAAAGATATGCAAATACATGTTTCTCTTATACTGCTAACCTTAAATGTACCCCTTCAGATAGGAAAATGCACCGCTAGGGGTACATGTGTTAGACGGTAGGCCACACATAGCCAAGTTGATGTTGAACTAGAGTTTGGAGTGGTATCACTGATTCTGTTAGTTTATGAATTTTATCTTCGATAATTTTTAGCATTTTTCAACTTTCTAGAGACCATGAAAGACGTTTAACTGCTTTTGTCCGAGATTTTACCCTGTGTGGTATACTGTTAGAAAGGTTATTTTCTTGTAACAGTGAGCGTATTACAGCTGCACATGCGAGAGACCACAGTACAGCCAGGATTTTTCCGTGCAGAAATGCAACTGGCTTTGCTGTAACGTTGGTTGTCACGTATTCAGAAACAGACAGCGTATAATTTAATGATTCTGGCGCATATAATGTTAGAAAGTTAGATTTTCAGGCAAATCTCTGCGAAGCTTTTGCCGAAGACAAAAAGCAGCACCACTGTATTGTGAAGACTTAGTTTTGGGATGGGGAGTTTAGCATAAGACTGATTTCAACCATTAATGAACAGGATTTCAATCAAAACGTTGGAGAAGCAACCTACAGTATTTACCTAGTTGTATATTGACCTATAGCTCAAAACGTAGGGACTTGACTCGGAAATAAGGATAAAATACACATTTATAAAATAACTTCTTGTAATGTCGCGACAGTGGTGACCAATAAATCCAAAAGATATTTTTTCCTTGACGCTTACACTTTGTGCTTGTGCTGAATGCATTGGTTCGTAAGTCATTTGATTTAGTTGAGTTTAACCAAACCCACAATGCAGCAATGTTTTCATCCAAGTGCGAAACATTTGCTTTACAGATACATCACACCTCGTTTTGTTGGACATTCTTTTCGTGTCGAACGTGAAACTTGGTACTTTTTTGCCAATTCACTGTTGTGCATTTTGATTTAATCTCAAATATATTTTTGTGTCGTTATGCAAGTAGAACTCTTGAAACTTTTGACATGGTGTGAAACTTTTGACATGGTGCAGAGTTATAGTCTGGCCGTGTTTTTGGGTTCGGTCCGGGCTCGGTCTTCAGTTTGTCTACATATTTCGGGCCAATTTCGGGCCTGCATACAAAACTTTTTCATCACATTAAGAGTAACGGCTTTTTTCTTTCGTAACATAGATTTGTTGTGCTCACTGCGGTAACTTCTGTGAGTGAAGTGATTGTGATTTTTCTTCAGCTAATTTTATTTGCAAACACAGCTGCGTTCTATTATTTTCTGCTGGGATTAGTCTCACACTGTTTTTGAGAATGCGACAGCGATGAGGGAATTAGCACGCGATGGCGTTGCGTCGAAAAGATCAATCACTAACGCGATTCTTGGCTTGTTTTAATAAGCCTACAAGCCGGCTTTTCACATCTATAGAGCTATCCTAGAAAGTTTGTTTTATGCCTATAGCGCCATCGTAGATAGTTTCGTGATAATTTCTTTTTTCTTGAGAAACATTATATTCCACACTCCGCAGTATTATCGTTGACTAACATGCTATGCTTGTGCCAGATTATGCCAATGTTTTGGTCAAGGTGGTTGCTATTTTGGGTGTGATAAACCGTGTAGGCTACCTGCAACTTCACCTGCACACAACGTTTTTTGTTACTCCGCAGTTGCGCATATCTTAACTCTCTCGGTAAACTAGGCTTTCAGGCCTAAATCGGTTTTCAAAAATAAATGTCGCGCTCGGGCCGGGTTCGGGCTTGTTATTTCTGGCTCGGGCTGGGTTCAGGCTTCAAAATGAGGCCTTTTTGCAACTCTGTGTGGGTATGTAGGCACGAGCCAACAAGGGGAGATTGAAAGGATACATCCTCCACCCACCAACAGTAAAACTATATTGAAATCATTTTGTGAAGTAGGCTACGCTAATTTTAGGCCAAATGTTAAATGTTTTTGGTGCTGGTAACAGGATATCAATGGAGATTTTGGTAGGGTAGGCTGCACGCATGATGGCCAGTAGCATTAAAATATTTGTAGCTTTTTAAAAAAACGGAAATGTGCAGGAAAAATATTTATCATCTTCGTAACGTTAAGCGACTTGAACAAGACATCAAATCGCGCTGTAACCCACACTTCTTATAAAGTGTATCAAAACTGAAGTGTTCTACTATAAGAGTGATATGCACGTGCGACCAATGCGATTCAACATTTTGCGCACTCCAACTGACAGCTCTGATAAAATACAAATGATGTGTTCTACTATACTGCTGTGCTTGTTTACATCCAAATACGATATTAATGGAAGTCGGCTGAGCTACAGTACCGTGTCCAGCAACAAATTTAAGTATATTAATATGTAAATCATCTGCAAGGACCAAACAAAGCGTGATTAGTGTTGCTCTCAAAACACCTCTAGAAATAAGATTGGGAATCTGTACATGTGAAACGTCACTTCTGCATCGACCCGATGACTATATTTGATTCACACTAAGCTGTTCCCCCCACATTTTACAACAAAATTGCGCCCATGAGTGTAGCAAATTATTTTTTTGCATTTCAGCAACAATGATCGTAAGCATTCGCAAATAGCAACAACCATCATAGACCTTAACATCCACAAATAGCATTTAAACTTCTCCCTGCCGCGGTACATTCCGTCGTAGGTTCATGTTACGCTTTCGGTTTCTGGTTAAACGCGAGGTTATTTTACCGCACTGCGCTTCGTCCACGCTGTTGTCGCAATCCACGTCACCGTCGCACCACCAAGCGGTCGGAATACACTGTCCATTTTCGCATGATTTCAAGTTCGGAGCGCACGAGGCTGTTGAAGGCAACGAAATGCTGCTACAAGTGTTTCGGGCTCTCAAGAATGATGTACGTCTTCACACCCACACACAACCAAGTACACACTTACACACATGGCGCAAACAAGGAACACAAGCATAGATGAAAGGTCACAAGCATAGAATACAAGGCGTTCACAGCAAACCGCCCTTGGCGTTTTCGCTTCAACTGCACGCTTCCTACAGAGTGGATCACGCTCTTTTACTTCAGCATGATTTAAAACTATACACTCATAAATGAACAGGTATTTCACAAAATACTAAAACCATAAATAAAGTAACAAGTAAATCAACAGAAATTGCACTTAGGCGCCACTTCGTAGTCCTATTTGGAACCCGCTGAGGCGCTAATTAAATTGACGTGGCAATAAAAATATTCTATTTCGGTTGGTTTGGTTAAAATCGGATGATAACTAGCAAACTAAGAATACCCTTCCACAAAAAAACACTCTAAATAAAGGATATAGAAGAGTTTTAGTTGTATAATGCAGCAATCAAAATATGTCTGTGGTTAAATCAAAGCATGTCTATCGCAATGGAGAGTCACCAGTATAATTATACTTATACCGCTTAATTCTTTCTTTGTTTTTCAGCGGTGGTTACAATCCTTTCAGTCTTGTCAATACACGCTTTTCAAACCCAAAAACTATCTAATCCCCACATTTTGAAACATGCATTCAGGATCCGAATTTCGCTTTTTCGTCTCTTTTCTTCTAATATCTCATCTTCGTCGCAGTTTCAACACGTAAGCATCAACTCTAATTTCAAAAAATCAGAATCGTAAGATTCGCAGCAGAGCGGTCTGCACAGGTCCGTAGCCAGGTTTTAAGATTTGGCGGGAATACATTTTAGGGGGCAAGATTTATGTTTTCATTATATACTTAAAACACATTTTCCTGGGCACAAAAAAAACTGGGGGGGAAATCCACCCTAATGCCCCCCGTGTCTACGGGCCTGTGTCTGCTGCCATTTAAACGATGCCTTACCACAGTTTATTTCGTCGGACCGATCAACGCAGTCGTGATATCCATCGCAGCTCCTCGTCTGATCGATGCACTGGCCACTGGCGCATTGGAATTCACCGTACGAGCAAGCTTCAGTAAACCAAAATCGACATGAAAGCACAGAGCAAAAAATGCGTTGGTAAATGACACTACCTCCACAAAAATTTAGACTTTTACCAGTACTTCTTATTGCACATAGACAAAAACAATCTGCTTCATTTCCATTTCGTTGTTCAACGCTTCAGCCCAGCAGCAAATATGTAAAAACAAATATTTCACATTCAGAAAGATTGCTTTTTTTCAACCTGGTACACTGTTTCACAAGTTGGTAAAAATATTTTTTGACAATTGAAGTTTGACGACGTCTAAAAGCGTCGCTGTTGACAGCCAGCATTGTTATTAGCCTGGCTTACAACTCGGTGGAGGCTTTATTGGTGGTAATTGTTGTCTGGTGTTACACGATGCCAGATACACAGCAACAAAGAATTACCGTGCAATATTCAAGGCTAGTGCAGTTGAATAGACTGTGTCTGTATTCTCCCCGAATGGAATTTTTTGCATATATTTTTAGGCAGTTTTCACGTCTTGCAGAAAAATGATAGCATATACTAAAAAAAACGGTTCAATGTTTGTGCATAAAACATGTAGCTTAATGGTACCAATGCCTTTATATCAATGTGACATGCACTTACATTGTGTCAAAACAAGTAAAAGCGTTTGAGCTGAACTCAACTTGCGATTGTTAAAATTTTTCTTTTTTTTCTATTGCCTTTTATATGAGATTATCTGTCCCATCCAAGTGTCAGCGCAATCTCTAAGACGTTAAGAAATACCGAGCTGTTAAATTTGTTCACACACATGAGCACTCAGTGTAAACACGGAAACAGTAAACTCAAGTTGTTTTTTACCGCAATCGATTTCGTCTTCCATGCTCCCGCAGTCATTTATTCCGTCACAGCGCCACCTCGCGTCGATGCACCGTTCGTCCAAGCACTGAAACTCACCCTTATCGCAGCTGGGTGCTGTTTTCGTGTTTGTGCCATTTGATTCTGCAATTAACAGCATAGGGTCGCAACGTTCACTCATTAAGATTTTATAAAAAGTTTGAAAGGTTCTCTTTATCATACACGACTTAAAATTCGTGTTGTCATCTCATATGTCGGAGTTCAGAAGAAGTTTAGTAGCGTATATTTTTGGTTTAATTACCTCAATGAACAATTTTTTCTTACGTGTCTTTTTCCTTACCCAATTATATGTTTTTCATTTACCTTCAGTTTCACTTAGTTCTTGCTTAACTATCTTTACTTTCTTGATTTCCTTGTTAGAAAAGTAGCAATTTCATGTTTTTTGCAGAAACGCATGATTTCGCGCAGACCGTTTCATCAGGCCCAGCGCTGCTGGACAAAAGGGCGACACAAGGTCAATCGCGAACACAAACTGAACCGAAGAGTAAAAAAAATCTGAAAACCTCGGTTTGAAAAAAAGCGCTGTATCGTTTGCAGGTCCATACAAGTGTTGTCGATCGACGCAATCTCAATGACGTCGTCTCGCAGCGCCACGTCACACGCGTACGACGCCAGTTCCGGAAAATCGGACGAAGGCGCGTTTCGCTGTTGCGCAACTTCCTGGCGCTCGGTCGCCTCCAGCTCGCTGACCGATTGGTCGTTCGCGCTTCCGGTTCTGTCGGCATACCGTATCGCTCGAACGAGATTTGCTGACGTAGTGTCAAGACATGACGTCACCAGTGACGTACACCACCTGCGGCACGGAAGCTCTCTCAGGATTTGTGAACCTGCGAAGAGAAGCAAGGTCGCTCTCAAAATCAAGCCTGCCATCTGTGGCAAGTCTGCCTTCCCCTGCACTCTCCATACCAGCCGAAGGTCTCCGATCGCTCTGTACATTACGTCCGCGTCGACAACCAAGTTTCAGCGAATCTTTGCTGACGATAAAAACAGTTGATTTTTGAAAATGCCTAAAATGATTTTCATAGATTTTATTTGAACAAGATTTTGGGGCTGAGCAAAGAGCATGCTTGGTGTTGCGTGAAATCGATTTCCGACTTGAGAAATTTGCTGATTGATTGAAACCCGTCGCCTTTTGGATACTAATCACTTGAATGCAGACATGTGCACGTTTGAATAATCGCAAAAAATGAAAGCAGAGCCCAGTCGGCTGACTCCTCGAAAGCTTGCAGCAAACCTAGAACATGAAATATTCCTAAAGTGATTTTATTCACACCTTTAGTTTCTGCGTCATTGTTTCCTAAGAGCAACAATATATTTACAGGAAAAGACGAACAAAAGAGGCAGCAGGAAAAAATTCTTAAAAAAAAAGAAAACGAACAAACCTTTCTCTTCTTCACACTTGGGGTATCGCAAGGCGCAATCGAAGCGCACCGCCGACTCCTGATCACAAGTCGTTCGATTGCTGCGAACGACGCTCGAAACCAACGACGTCATCGCCATCCTTTTTATGTCGTGCTGCGCTTTGACGAATGTTGTTCGGTACGGCAGGACTGCGTCGCATATGGGATTGGTGACGGGAATGCACCGGCGGGGACTTCTCGATACACTGTTGCGTGCGCGCACGAACACGTTGCTCTCTGCCTTCGCTTTCCCATTGCTTGTTTCGTTGCCGAAGGAGTCCTCGTCGTCGGTGCGCCATTCCGCACTGCCGGCATCGTCGTATGAATCGTCATCCGACGGCCTGGATTCAACACAAACACGTAGGGTGCACGTTACCGACCTTGTGTTGTAAGTCAGTGGCACAGAATACGCAAAAAATGTGTGTTATTCCTAAGAGTTAGGCCCATTCAAATGCCGATGCACCTTCAAAGATACTTGGTGCTAGTTATAAACAAAGCGGACTTTTCAGGCAGGGAGGAAAATCGGTCCTGGTCCCGTGTTGTGATAAAAATTATTTTTTATGGGGGAGGGTGGTACACTTCAGCCCAAATTTAGCTAGCTTGCTTGTGGGAAAACTCTTTCCGTAAATTCGTTTTGCGCGTTCATAGCCCTGTTTGAATCAGGATCAGCCCTGTTTGAATTTCGGACTAATGATTTTTGCCCAACAGTAACACGCGGACATTCACAGAAATGCCGCATGCTGCATTGATTTGTGCAAACGTTTTGCATCCACTTATTATGTAGCAATTCGAAGTCCTACGTGGATTAGAATAGAGAACATGTTTAAACAAGCACTCCCTCNGCCTCACACCTGTGGTTGATACGCCTGTACTGAGGCCTTGCTGCTGTGAATGCCNCAGACGTTTAAGTCACTACCGCGGTATTCGGATTCGGAATCCAGGCCCACGGCGGATCGAGAATAGAGTAAGTGGTTAATCCTACCCAAGCTGCAACTATCTTGTTTTGAAAACCACAAATCAAAGGTTCCCAACCTTCATCACTTTATCCCCCTAGACATACATTTTGACAAAATCTTTTCCCAATTCGATTTGAATTTGGCGAAGTCTTAAAGCTACTCTATCCAGAAATCAAGCCCAGAGTTAATAAGCAAGCTACGGTGAAGTTTACGTAGGCGTTATGGAAGAACAGAAGTCATCTATTTTACTTTTGCATGGACGGAATGCCTAAAACAGAGGAAGGGATGCAAAGCAAGGATAAAAACATGATGTGCTACTGTCAATCAATCAGTAACACGCTGAGATGACTTGCAGTAAATATATGACGCAAACGTCAATATGTTGGATTGTTGGTGTCGTATGGAGGACAACCATACGTACCTCCTTCAAAGATTTAAAGGATGCAGTCGTTGCTGATTGGGAATTTTTTGGCTAACTGACAGTTAACGGCATAAAGCTATTTTATTTCGCATTCGACTTTGAACCTCTGCAGCTACTTTTCCTTCAGCATAGCCTTGCATCCACATTAAGCCGTAGCGGCAAGTGCTACACGGGGAAAGCCTTCTATGTGACAGCAGCAATATAGATCACATGCCATGATCACTCTACACTGCTTAGGTCTGCCCGTTATTATATAGTTTTCAGCTAGCTTTGATATTTATTTGTGGTGACTATCGTATTGCCCCATGTGATGGTACTTGTACCATTACACCTGAGACAATTTGCGGGCCTTAGAACAGGTTTCTGTGTATTCTGGCAAAGTAGCTCCCGCCTCCTAGATTTTCCGTGGTTGGTGTCGCGCTTCCGGCGGATATTTGAACATAACACTTTTGATTTCTGTCACAAAAAAATTCCAGATTGCTTAAAAAGAGAAAAGACTTGATTACATGCGTTCGTATGCAATCAGCTATACCTGTTGAATGACGAGCTTAGTTGGTCTTGATCCCGCACCTCACCGAAACCATGCTTGACTTCATCTTTCTCGCTAGGCGAGAAGATCGGGGCGATGTGGGACCAGTGCTCTGGTTCCAAACTTCGAGCTCTATTGCCCGCGCTGGTGCGCTGCCTTTCTTGGCTTTTGCGGTTATTGTTGCTGCTCTTAATTTTCTTCTTTTTGTTGTTTTTGTTCGACTTGCGTTTGGGGCTGTTTTTCGTTTTTCTTGTTTTGTCCCTGGATTTACTTCTGTTTTCAGGCTTTTTGTTCCTGCGATGCTTGTTGTTGGATTTTCTACGACCACCTCTCCGACGACTCGTGTTCTTGTTCATTTCTTTTCTACCACCAGATTCTGATGGAATCGACGCCTCAGCCTCTGTCCTGTGATCAGCAGGCTGAGCTGGTTGCACTGTAGTCACCTCTTTGTTGTTTCTGTGCTTTCTATTGTTCCGGCGACGAGAGGAATTTTCTGTGTCTTTGCTGATTGGTTGAGTAACTGAGTCTTCTGCGTTTTTTTCTGACGAATTTGAAGAAGTTGGGTTGGATGCTGGCCGGTGGGTAGCGATATGCTCCGATTCGTTAAACGTTGAATTGCCGATTCTTCAAAAGCAAAATAAGAACGGATGCAGTAGAAGTCGCATGATGCGCCTAATGAAAATAACGCATCCATAATAATCATCTTTTCTTGGGGCGTCAGCTGACGAACTAGAAGACAGCCGCCAATTGGGCAAGGCGGCGCGAGCCCCATTTGGGGTAGGTGCCCTCTGGCGTAAGGGGAGGTGTTTGTCTGAGGAGGTCATTAGCTTTTAATGCTCATACCACTTTTCGGAACCGGAACATTGCCAATGAACATTGGAGCGACAGACGTATTTTCAAAGCTAAGCTGTAAAACCACGAGTCAAAAGGAGCCATGAGCAAACATCTGTTTTCGTTACATGATATGTCCCGGGCATTTTAGCGACTAAATATTGCAGTTAAGCACGCCTGATAAAGTTGAAAATTATCTTCAATCTAACAAAAAGATTTGAAAATGTTCTTCCATCGACAAAATGCAATATGCTCTATATACTGGTAATATTTAAAGCGACTGATTCGCAAAAAAAACTTTAACAACTCCCCAAAACTGCAAGTAAAACACTTACTCATCCAAAAAACTCTGTGCAACATGTTAAAATGCACGGATAAAATCAAGTCCGAAAAATGGTAAAACGTTCTGTGGAATTTGATCGGCGTTTCCGCCTCTCGGCCATCCGAAAAGTAAAATCGGCCATGACAAATTTCAACGAATTTCTGGCCATATATAAGCGCACACATATTCATATGAAAGATACAGTTCGTGAACTTACGGCGGACTGACATGAAGACGGTCTGTAGATTTTTGACGGCTTCCTGGCGTAGTCATTTCGTCCGTTGCCACAGTTTTTTTCCCACCAATAAAGCCTGAACGTCATATAATTAAACGGTGCTGGCTTGATTCGTTACCGGCGAATTTTCTTGCAAATTTATCGACGGAAAATGCCATTGCTGTTCTTGTCGAACGCACCGGCGACCAACCACTTGGTAAAAAACATATTTCACCATTTAAAAATATGTTCACCGCAGTTACGTGCAGGACATCAACAGATTATATGCTTTCCTTGTCAATTTCGTATTATTTTTTACAATGGCAGCGAATATAGAATTGGATGAAGCAGAGTGAAAATCCAATCATGAAAATGAAAAAACTACACAACTACGCAAAAGCTTTCCACTGTTGAGGCCAGTGGCCCAAATTTTACTTTTATGGACAAGCACCGTTTCCTTCACAGTTCACTCCAGCGCTGCGAAGCAGCTATTAAGCAAAAAAACGTATATTTTTATCCAGTCAAGGACGACAAGCCTTCCTGCACGTTATGAACGCAAAAGTGTTATCCGTTTTTTTTCACAGCATGTGGATATAGTAAACAGGCAGAACGATTGCAACTGTTGCTGGTACAACATCACTGACCCGAAGGTGATTTCTATTTTGAACGACCGTGGCGTTTTCAAACTCTTCTCTAGCACCAATCCACACGCACCCAGGCAATTTTCAAACAGATACCGTTCATTCAACACACCAATTATCGAAAACTGTGTCAAAGAACCATGTGAACGGATGGCGCTGGTCTGAGTATCTCATAAATATCGCGACGCGTTTGCTTCATTTACTGGGGACGCCTCAAGGTCTGTGACGCTCTCGGTGATACAAAGGTTTCGTGGTCAGACACAAATGGAGCCGATATTTTGAGCCAAGCACAACACGCTTTCATCTGCACAAGCAGCCGATTGCAAGCGATGGTATATAATAGAGTTTTCAAAGAGCAATAGAAAGCCTGGTGCCTGAAAGCGAACGGGGCCAATTGTCCGTAGTTCTGTGTAAGGTTTATTCACGTAAAACTCGGGAGAGATATTTTCAGTCCAAATCAGTGGCTATCAAGCCTTTTTGGCCCATGGATCATCTTTAAAAAAATATCCGACGGACCACATTGCTGTACTGACACCTCATGAACAATTAGTTGAAACTGCACTGCACGCAGGTCAGTGAACTCAAGGGCATGTTCAATCTTAGTGCTTAATAAAATATTCAAGGATTTTATGAAACTCTCTGTGGACCACTAGAAATTCCAAGTGGACCACCGGCTGAGAATCACTGGTCTAAAATTTACTCTTTTCCTTCTCGTTTGGTCAAGAAGTGTACACGTGTTGGCCACGTCTGCTACTAGTTGATTCAAATAAAACATGCAGTGTTTCGTTTGATATAAAAGAAACAAAGAACGTATGAGTGAAAGTCAAACATTCCACAGTATTAATGTTCGTCGGTGTCATTGCTTTGCTGCTTTAACATACATAAAAATTTAAGCAACGAAAGAAACTTTGCTACAGGAGAGTCTCACCTCAAAACCTTTATGGAACGTTATAACTTTTTTAAACATTTTCTGCAATTTTGATGCACTATTGATTTCACGGTTTTCGGAAAGAACAATAACGGCTTTTTCCAGAGGGCCATATGGCCAAAACGATTTTTCCAGGGGAGCCAACAATGGTGAAATTTCATTTTTACCAACGACGAAACTTACAGAAAAACATTTTTCTACTTAAGAGTGAAGACCGAAATGTCAAAATTCAAAATCCAGGGGAAAAAAACTCCTATTCGTTCTAATGCTAAGGTGAAATCATTTTCATAACCTTCAGCATAGCTGAAGATAAAGTTTCTATTCCTTCAGAAACGGAGTATTAACGAAACTGAACCCATATTGTTTAATATATCCATCATGTTACTGCTCCCTCTGACCAAATACGGTCGAATAAACTTTTAGGCTGCCAATCATTTATAGCATTTCCTCTCTAAAATTTTCTTTGATATAAACGCTACATATTTTGTCTGCAAGCTTGAACCATGGGCTACCAAATTACCTATACAGTTAGTTCGGTCCATACACCACCTATGCCACTTAAACGTTCTTGATAAAATGTACTGATCACGAAACGAATCCAAGGCTGCTATACGTGAGGTCAGGCTACCTGGCTTGTGTCCACTGGTTCTTTCTAGGCTTCTTCACGTATTGGACTCTGCCCAGCCATGGCTCACGTGGAAATGCTAAACAATGGCTGATTTTGTTTTTTCTCGAAACTTCCGTTAGGGCTTAACGCGAGTATTGAACGAAATAGTCGTGCGGCCCGCGCTGGTCATTGTTTTAGTTGCCTGGCCCGGTGCGAAAAAAGTTTGGTGGCCCTCTAAAAAGTTTCGTGACCCCTAAAAAAAGTTTGTTCACTCATAAAAGGTTTAGTAATGCGTAGTAAAAGTTTGGTGATCGTTTATAAAAGCTTGGCGACACACAAAGAAGTTTGATGAAGCCTGACTGGTTGGCTACGAACGACGGATACCCAGCGGAGATGTGAAAAGTTACAGAAATATTCGAAACCATTTTTCGAGGGACGAATTTGCTTTTGGCATATTTTTGAAAAAAAATATCTTTCGCATCGCGTTTCAAATACTTAAACCAGCGATACGGTTTTACTTCTTTTTTGCTTATTGAAACATATTTCAGCAAGTTCGTAAACGAAACCAACCAGTAAAAGAAAAGCAGATTCCAATCGTGCCAACAACCACGAATAGGCCGCAAGCAGCCGATATTTTCGGGGGGACAAAGTGATTGTAATTTATTGTACCTGGCAACTAAACATGTTTTTGAAACTTTCGCGGGGAGCAAACGCCCGTTTGCCCACCCTTTGGTCGCTGGCCTGGGTCGGGTTTGCCATTTAATCCTATCATAGCGAGAGAAAAATCGCAGGCATGCCGAGAACAATGAAAAGATGAAATGCTTTGCGTGGCATCGGATCGACGATTGAATGCTGTGACGTGCCACAGATGTTGCTTGTTTGAGAGCCTGGAAGCAACCAAAGTTTCAAACATGCATCAAGAGAACGAGCGCATCGATTTGCGGTTCGTACCACCCCGAAACTACTGAAAGTCCATTACGAGAAAATCGATGGTCGCAGCCAGGGCAACTCTGGTTTTTTGCAAAACTCAACGGTTGCTCCCCAGGGAATTGGATTTAAAACATTCCAAAACCAGCGCGCAGGCGATCGATTGTAATCGTTTCATGACGTAATCGTGTTGTTGACTTAGGCCGGTACTTGGAGGAATGTTTGTGAAGTTAACGTTTCGACTTGAAAGTGCCTCGCCAAACTCAGTTTGCCATATTTTCAAAACATGGCGCGTGTCCAAGTGCCTTGCTTGATTGTTGTCATAACTCGCCCGCGTGATGGCCGGTGATGCGCTACGCGTCACTCAAACTTCAGTACCTGGCGAGCATGCTGCAAGAAAGCGTGGCCTGTTCGTACAGCCACTGTCGACCTTTTGCTTTTGCCATGTCGAAATTATAAAAATAAACTTAGGCAAAGTGCACACACAAAACCAACTATGTTTGCTGCTTCATGTGGCAAGAAAACCTTTGTTTCGTTGCAGCGCATCAACAAACGAAATCTCAGCATTTGACAGCGGTGTTACGGTACGAGGAAGTAAGGCATCTTTCGAAAAAATAGTGGAAAGATTTTCAAGTGAAGTCAAAAAATGTCTTCAAAAAGTAAACTAATTTTGAAAAAAATCCAAATTATTTCAAGCGCAATGTATATAGCAGCGAAACGTACCACGGAAAATCCAGTTTAGTGCTTTCGACGGGAGCACGTATGCCCAGACTTATTACGTGGGTCGCCTATTTTATTTTTATTTGTTTAAAAGCAAGTGCTTTTCTGGTGTAATTTGGTGACTTCTTAGTGAAAGCTGGATAAACTCGGTAGATTTGGCGGACAAAACCGGCGATGACCGTAGTCGTGCCTTGCATGCATAACAGGAGTTTGAGCAAAAACTGAGAAAAATTCGTATTTCACAAAGGATTGTTTCTCACCTCAACGCTTTGGATTGCACTTATGAATGTGGCCTCTCTGTGTGCTGCTCGCTCGCTCTCCCCCCAACAAAAACCTTGTGACGGACCTACTCTTCTGTTCATGCGGAAAAACACTTTTACATTGACATGCTTATGTTTTATCTTTCCAGTGAAGACAATACATGATTTTCGAAACTGATTTGCAACTTGGAGCCCTCAGGTCTGTAAATTATCATAAACCTCTTTTTTCAGAAAATCTACCTTCCAAAGTTTAAGTTCGTACCGTATTTATTCGATTGTTAGCCGCCCTTAAGTGTAAGCCGCCCTTGAACATACTGTAGGTTACCAAATCCTCTGAGATACTTCCGTGTACTAGCACGTTTCGCGTTTAATTGGCAACCCTGATAATGATCTTCACCACTACAACTGCCTTCTGTTCATCATAATCCCTCCTGTGACGGAGCGCGCACGTGTGCAGGTGATGCTGAAGAGAATAAAGAGAATGTGAAAAGAGTTTGGTCGACAAAACGCAGCCAAGGAAAGACTGAGCGTGATCTAGCTAGACCTTTCGATAATCTAAAGAAAAAAATTCGCCCGTAAGCCGCCCTTGATTGTAAGCCTCACGAACTGATGAAAAAAAACATTATAAACTTTGCTTACAATGGAATAAATACGGCATTTACTCAAACATTGTAACCATTTTTTTAATAAGCCAACTTTTTCGGAAGTTGATTTGGCTGTTTGGTCTTATCTATCTTTTTATAGGTCCAGGCAAATTAAAAAATGCAAACCATTTCAAAGTCTTCATGGCATGTCGAATACAAAGCAGCACCGAAAATGTGAGCAAGTGTTGTAACTTATAAGCTTGAAATAAACGTTTAATTTTTTACTATGCAACATGCCAAGGGGTTTTTCTATTGCGTGTTCTTCCTTCACGTCAAATTTATGCTAGCACAGGAAATTGTAAACCTTTCGCATTTGGCATCTTGGCATTTGATAAAAGGGCTACTTCTCACACCTTTGCTGAATATCTGCTGCTGCTCATTTCTTGTTGTTAATAATTGAATAGCAAAGCAAACTTTTGCCACTGTCGTAAGACGCTTGAAACCAATCGTTATTTTAAATCGTTAACTTGTAACAGAACAACGCACTTGTAATAGTCCAGGATCCCCCAAAATATGTGGTATGCTGTCTTTGAAAGTAACGCTAGGTTCGACAGCATCTCATCCCAAGTCTTTATGATACCTCTGCTTTGTCAGACGGTAAAGCTTCTTGAGTGCTTTTTCTACTCACAGCTATTCTGTTGTTTTTTAGGTTGACAAGCTCATGCAACCTTGGCAGTTCATACAGCCCCTTACCCCATAGACTCATGCGATTCCCTGCAGATACCGAACAAGTGAAACCTGTACGTAGGAGAACATTGGCTGTTTACTTTGGCTAAGTTTAAAGAACTCTGGACAAACATTTGCCGCAAAAAGCTTGGCTGACATCGGTCAATTTTCCGCGGTGATCGTGAAGTTGAAGTACATTGACGTACTTTGACCCAAACCCGTTCGGGCATCCAGCATCTCACAATCCACTCTTCCACAGTTTAGAGTCTTTTTCGTTCAGTAACAAGATTACAAACAATTACTATCATTTTCTGTTAGAAACTGGACAAAGTTTTTTCAAGTGACCCTATATGACTAATCCAATAGCGTTACAGTGATAAATCAGAGATTACGCAGAAAAGGCTCGCGCGATTTCCTCCGAGGTCATTTAAAATCAATCACAGCGATTAGAGAAAGCAATAAATCAGCACGAACGCGCCGTCTACGCCGCTTGCCTTTAAAGGTCCTGATGATGGCGTCATTTACTATTCGCAAAGCGTCAAAACGACTTTGCGACATTGCAGCCGGCGAAATCGCCGCGCGACAGTCAGCTTTATGACCGATGAGGGTTGCGTGTTTCAATCGGACGATTGTAAACCCACTGACCGGTTCGCGATTAGCAGGTGAGAGTGCGTACGAGGAGTTAACGCGGCGAGAAAACCTTTCCAGATGTGATCGCACCTTGCACACCACGTCGAGCCCGCTTCGCTTCCCGTTTCAAGTCTTCGCGAAAGTAAACTTTGCTCAGCAAAATGCCCGCATCCGGGTCGAAGCGGGCAAGCATCTCTGATCAGTGGACACATGAAACTAGACGCGGACACACTTTTTTCGACGTGGACAGTTCGCCTCACTTTAGAACGAGCTTAAGGCTTTACGGCCCGGGCAGAGGCACTCACAAACAAATGACACTTACCAAGTAAGAACAACGTCATAAGGGCGATTGTTGCGGTGAATATTATTGCGGGGATCAAAAGAAAAAGTTTGCATTTCGTCCCCATCGCCTTTGAAGGAGGTTGGACATGCTTCCACGTGCTCGGCTTTGCTGTGGAAAAACAAACGTTTCAGTTCACGCGCAACGCAAGTTTAATTTTACGATCTTTCGACGAAGATTAAACGGTTGCGTGCAGCGGCTGGAAACCGGCTTTGACGTGTCGCGTATTGCGTATTTATGTTGACTCAGCGAGATAAAGAGTTGTTGATGCGTTGGGCATATTGTCTTTTGGAATGCATTCTGGTAGATGATTTTCGAACTGAGTGGTAACCCGAAGCTTATTAAATTTTTACCATTAAACACGAACTGAATTTTCAGCCATCATAATGTCTAACTTCTTTATCATTCGTTATCATTATCTAATTACGTAAAAATGCGTAGTTTGAGCACACATACAGAAGTTAGACTTCGCTTTTAAATTCAAATCAGTTGGAAGGCCATTAGTTCTCAGTGTTCGGTGCTCTACATGTGTCTGTATCTTTTATCTGCACATAAAAAAATTAAGTGCTTTTCATCTCTAGAGTTAGACTGTATAGGACTGATAGTTGAGGCTTTGAAACTACAAAGCCGTGTGAAGCCTTCAAAATGCAATCCGCCGGAGTTCTTGCGCAGTTACTTGGGCAACATTGTGTATCTTTACAAATGCACATCGTGACCCGTCGTTCACTTTCACAGAAAATTAGTATAAAGGAAGGTAATGTTTTCCAATTAAGATTAGTCGAAAAACCAGCTTGTGCTGCATACTGCACTGCTTAAATTCTCGTTTTTTTCCTCACATCATAACCAACACAGACATTCGTTCAACTTTGCTTTCAACTACTTTCAAAACTGGGAAACAATACTTCGCTTTTAGCTTTGTTTCGGTGTCTTACAACTAAAGGCGCAAAACCAGGGGGTGGAGTGTATTTTAACCCCAATAATTTACAATGGGGATAATGCGTTTATTTACACCACCTTCAAAATATAAATGACTACAGTCCATCATGTTATCGAAGAATTCAAAAATACATAGGTCAGAATATGTTTTGAAAAACAAATGAATTCAAAGAATCCTGTGGTTGTGTGCATCCTTGAGTTCACCCCCAGTTCAGTAAGGAAATTCAACCATTGCACAACACAGTCAGCATAGTTTCAAGTTTAAAAAACTTTTGTGAGGAGTGTTCCACCTCAGACGGAGAAGCTTCAATTTTTAGAGCTCTCTTTTTCACAAGATTTTCTACCATTTCATTTTCGTAAGAAAATATTTCACCTAAACCCTTTCTCTGAAAAAAAGTATTTAAGGAGAATTAGTAAAGTGTTAAGGAGAATTAGTAAAGTGAACTTTTTCGCCTTCACTTCACACTCTTTGATTTCCCAGCTTGCTTGAAGAGGGGGGTTGTTAGTGGCGATTGCAAATAGCATTACCCGCAAAAACGTCTAAAAAAATCATAAGCAAAGATCAAAATTTGTCACCATCCACTTGATCGAACGTTTAAAAAGACATGGTTGACAAACACGTCTTTGTGAGAGTGAACTGCATGGGACAAGCTAAGCTTTCGAAGTCAAACGGGATCCGAAATGTTAATGAAAAGGTCGTTCTGAATCATGACTTGAGTGCCATCGGCAACAGCTCGCAGCAGCAGGGGCCAAATTTTAGCAATTTTTTTGCAAAACATGAAATATCCGGTCAAGAGAGCGTATCGGTGGTGTGCTCGAAACAATGCAAGGCAAGCGAGCCCGTATCATATTTAACACCTCGCAGTGGGATGCTTTGGCATTGCGCTCTTCTTTCCTTGTAATTGCATTCTTGTGCTTTCTTTCGTTGACAACTTGCTATTCGGACCAGTCATTTTCTGTCGTTTACTCTGTTCGTTGGTTTGCTGGTTCATTTTTATTTATGTCTATTCTTTCAGCTTGGGTTTTAAGTCAAATGAAATTTAATCGGTCTTGAATAAATGTTTTGGTTGCAACAATTTTTTTAACTTAAATTATAATATTCTGCAACGTTCTGATAATCTGGATGTTTCGCTAAAAATGGGGTCAAGTTAATGAAACACGAACGATTAGACGTCGATCGACACGCTGCTGATGATGGACAAAATGTGAAGCTCTGGCTAAAGTCGTTCCAAATATTTCTTGAAGCACCACAAGAAGTGCGCCAAGCTGAAACAGAGAGATCTTTGATCACCCGAATGACAGACCTTCCAAAGCTGATATTGACACCCTTATCCCCCAGCAATTTGCGAATACGCTGAAGTCGCTCAGTCATAATGATGAGGCTGCTGACATTCTTAAAGAGACTTACAAAAATAGTAATCCTGTATTCGGCATTTGCTGGCAGAGAACAACGCTCCTACGAATCTTTAGCGGTTTTGTTCAAGCCTTAAAGGTCCTGGCAAAGGACTGCGAATACATAGATGTCACAAGAGCTCAAAATCAAGACGATCTCGTAAGGGACGCGTTAATTAATGGAATAGCGCCGAGCTCCATACGACAACACTTGTTGGAAGGTGCCGAACTACTGTAGATCTACGAACCGCCATTGACCTTGCGGATTCTTTGGGCATGGCGCAAAAACAGTCGGCCTCATATTCTTCATGCAAATTGCCAAGTACTGTTTCAGCAATCCACGAATTCGAAGACGTTACTGATTTTTCAAAGAGCGAGGCTCCGACTGTTGCTGCATCTGTGCCACAAAATGGCCGCCTATAGAGAAATGACCGTGCTTTTTCTGTGGGGGTTTCTGGGAATCACACCCGTACGAACTGCCCTGCCCGGGTCAGTATTTGTAGGTCATGCGGAATCAAAGGGTATTACTCACGAGTCTGTCGTAAAAGCAAACGTTCTCGTCCCTCCGGACCGAATGAACCTGAATCAGTCTCAGCTTCCACGACTTTTTTAGCTTCAGCCGCGATAAAAGATCCAAAAATCCTCCGGCGAGTCTTGTTTCAGCTACTTTTGTCTATTGGCAAGTAACTAAAGCTCTCGATTCTTGGTGCTTCACGCAATTTTAACGATGCTTCGTTCGTGAGACGTTTAGGCCTTAACATGGCCGAAAGCTCTGAAAAAAATGCGATGGCCACCACATCATTAGATCAGTCACTGCAAGGCACGTTAGCGATTGATATTAACGCCGCTGCGAGAACTTTAAAAATGTGGTGGTGCCGTACACGGCCCTTTTGTTGTTCACGTGTAATTCTGAAACAAGACTTCTTGAAACACCAAAACTTTAAAACTGGTGAAGTTGAACGTCCTTTAACCATTCCTCTTGCTTCTTGGCTATAGCCAAAGAGCCATCTCGAAGACACAATGCAAAAGACACTAAATTCATTGCAAAAAAAGCCGAAGATTTACTTGAAGCGGGCGTAATTGAAGAAGCTATAGTATTCCTTGACGAAGTTAACTTTTAGTGGCACGGAACAAACCGAGAGTTCTAATTGACTAATATCTCAGACTATAAATCGGTTTTCTCAGCTTGATGTTTACTCGTTGCCACGGATTGAAGACCGAGTGGCCGAACTATCAAAGTGTAAATATTTCAACACTTCGAATTTAAAATCTGCCTGGTGTCAACTGCCCATTCTTGCCAAAGATAAGTACACTGGATTCGAACCGCTCGGAAAACTTTACCAATTTACACGGGTGTCATTAGGAGTGACTAATGGAGTGTCGGCATTTCAAAGAGTAATTGACATCGTCATTCAAAAGCATAAACTTAATCGCACACACGGTTTCATGGATAATATTACCGTGGACGGCGTCACTGGAAGAGCACGATAAGAAACTTGCAGCATTTTGCGAAGCTTCGCAAGAAGAAAATCTTACTTTCAAGGAAAAAAGATAGTTGAAAGCATAGCTGATATCGATTGGTTGGGGTGCAGACTTCCTTTTGGGTCTGTCAGGCTAGGCCTGAGACCACTGACTGAAGCTCAAAGCGCCAACTGATTCGCGTGAACGGAAACAGTGGACGCGTTTGCACACTACGCGCAATGGAAAATGTTTCGCTCGTAGCTGCGCTCTGGCCAACGCTACCTCATTTCCTTTGACCACAAAAGAAATTGATACATTCGAAGATCTGAAGAAAGGTCTGCTACAGGCTTATTGTTAACTGCTAATGACGACCAAGAGCGACGCTGTGCCCAAGTGGGCTCATTTCATGCATGACCGAACGTTTTGCTTTGTTACTGACCAAGGCTCCATGGCCTTCATGTTGGATCCGTTAAAAGGAACAAAATTCAAAAATAATTATATCTTGTTTTCATTGAGAACTGCACTCGGTACTTTCAGCTATCGAGTTGAGCACACTCCTGGTGTAGCATATGTGGTCCCAGACGCACTTTCCAGACCCCTCTGGAATGACAGCTGCCGTTCTGGAAGAGGATTCATCAAAGTCGAATCACGCTCCTCTCGGTGACCCTGGTATCTGACCCTTGACCTTGGTATCTGACCCTTGAACCACTTCGTGAGACAAAAATTTTGCTGTTTCTGTCGATAAAAGATTTGTGCGGAATTGAAACCTAATTTCCACAAAAGAGAAACGCTTGCCAGGGCAACGCGTCCTAGCGAACGAATTTCACGAATTTCTGTGGATTTTAAAGGCCCCGTGAAAAGTAAATTACCGTATGTACTTTGTCGTTGATAAGTTCAGTCGCTTCCCATTTGCATTCCCTTGCCGTGATAGTTCCACAAATATGCCTTGTGCTTTTTTCGTTGGCAACTTGCTTTCTGGATCAGTCCTTTGCTATCTTTTACTCAGTTCGTTAGTTTGCTGGTTCATTTTTACCTACTTTTATCTTTCAGCCTGGGTTTTAAGTTAATTAAAGCAAACCTAATCGGTCTTCAATAAAATTTTCAGTTTAAACACATGCAGTTTTTGTCATGATTGGTGACGCAATCTATTGCTACGACTATGGCCAACTCCAACACATATCTAGCATAACACATTGATTGAACCAACTTGACTCGTGCCTAGTGTTTTTTTAAGGTGTTTTGAGGGACCAAAACGGTCTCTCAAATTCCTCCAACGGTCTCTCAAAATATAGTGACCTGAGATCACATCAATGGAGA
>JGI24021J15306_10000886_pt1 | contig 26653 bp, 20 predicted proteins | sample Ectturendosymbi1_FD_15306 | JGI IMG/M metagenome (IMG submission 15306) | reverse complement strand
GGGGGGGGGGGGCGAAGAGTTTTCTGAGAGTGGCGCAAAGTTTTTAAACTATGTCCAATACTTTCAAACTATGTCCAACATATTTTTTCAGGGTGGGCGAAAAAATTTCTAGGGGAGCTTCGCCCCCCCTGGTTACGGGCGTGCGTCAGGGTGCCCCAAATAATAAAATTACGAACTAGTCTGCTGTGAAATTAATACGGGATATTTGAAGTACGTTGCCCTCACCTTTACTTTTGCGACAGGATTAATATCTGGTTCGTCGCATCCTATTCCACACATCTTCGCCACACTGCCAGACATTGGTCCAGCGCAGTTGATGATGTTAGCAGCTCTTATATACACTGGCTTGTCGTGCTGCGGCATTTTTAGCTGAAAATCAGAAGCTTCTCGGTTACGCATACACATTAGTCTGCATGCTTCCTTGTTGAATGTCATAGAGAAACGTAAAACAGCGAAAAGCGTACGCGGAAGGTCTGAACAATTAATGCCACCCACTTCGCAAGCGCAATGCTTCGTGCTACTCGTTTGTACTGTACGACTGCCGAACTTTACCACGTGCGCCAAGTAGGGACAAACATTGCTCAAGCAATAGACGATAATGTGAGATCTCTTGGAACCAATCGAAACTCTTTTTGTCTGTTGTCTGACGCTGCGAGACATATGTTAGCTCCAAGCACAACGCTGAAATCTCTGTATCCCAACTATTTCGGGTCACATTTATAGAACATCTATATGCAAAGGATTAACCGAAAATGAGATTGTGGGAAGCTTTGAAGAGTATGTAATTTTAGTTACTCATGCAAATGTTAACTTGTTCAACTTCTCAAAATTAAAGACCAATGCAATATATGCCTAGGCTTATAGAAACGATGGAAAGTTGCAACTGTTCCGTAAAAGAAGCGGTGCAAGCATTCAAAGAATTAGACGTCGGAGGAAAAACTTGCGCCATTAACCGCTGCATTCAGAAAAAAAGTAAAACAATGACATTTACAAAATAAGGAATGTAGAAAGCTCAGAAATTTCAACGGCTGTTTACAGTTTGTTACAACATTCTCAGACCACAACCGCTTCTGTGGAAAGACGTTATTTCATGCTGCAATGACCCTTAGCCAGGAACATAAACTTCAGGGCTGAAAATGTAAAGCATTACATGATTTTTAATTTTGCATCTGGTGAATGTTGCTGCGAATTGTGAAGTCGGCTGTTCATAGAGAGCCGAGAATTACGTTGTGGTGATAATTTTTGTCTTCGTTGATTTGATGTTCGTTGTAATCAAATAAGATTCACGAAAAATTGCAATAGGTAGAGTTGAGACAATTTTTCGTTTGGTCAATAACGTCAATTTTATTGAATTTGAAGTCAATTTCATGATTTTTTGGTATCATTAAAATTTTGCCCAATCATTATTATTATAACCAAACTGCTTTTCTAGAGGCAAGTAGCAATATTCATCGTTTTATATTAAAATTAAATGTTTGTTCAAATAACCTATGACACACGGGACAGCACAGTGTTCACGAATCAACGACGTTTTTGTTTTGGCCTATTCCACTAAAGGTTGAAGTGACGAACGAAGCGCTAAAGAAAGAAAATGTTGACAACAACGCTCCAATCAGCAATGTTGTTCCAAAGCAGGCGTAATATCAGCGCGGCAATCACAAATGCGGCAATCAATCGCGAATCACGAGCACGTGCGCAGAGTCTACACTCACATAAGCACCATCTATGCGGTAGTCTGGAACCAAAACTTCGTCATCGCTAGTGTACACGAAGTTAGGATCATTAGACCGACGATTTTTGAGCTGCTCACGTTTGAAACCGACCACTTCTCCTTTCAAGTAATGGATGGGAAAAGTTGCGTTCTTTTTCTGTGAACGAAAGCTTTGAAGACAAAGCTGAGCACTAGACTGCTTACGACGTCGCATGAAATTTAGGTTGTACGAACAATTTCAGAGGGATGAAAAAACAAGCGAAATTCCAATTACCTGTATTTTATTCACGTGTTTGTCACAGACACAAGTTCCATATCACGTCAGTGAAAAAGAACAACAAGGGTACAGAACTGCTCATACACAACACAACGTTTTACAAGGTAGGGGTTAGTTGGTACGCGTGGTCGATACTGAGAAGAGGAACGAACACCGAAACAAGGTACCAGTAATTACTGCATTCGGTCATCGCCGTACAGAAGAGTTACATCAATTGATAAAAAGCATCACACAATTGAAGTGAGCGGATAAAAAGAGTTGGATGAAGATGGGCATCGTTTACCAAAGACATACAAAATCGTTTCTAATCAAGGCATCAAATGTCCTGACGAAATAAGTTATATGATGTGGGCGCACACTTACATTCCTTGGGATGTAATGCAAAATTCGATAGGCATTACTGCACGCAACGCGAAGGCGCTTTAATACTACGCACTGCGTGTATCTGCACCACAACCGGTATGCATACACTGGCATGCAATACACATGAGAGTGTTCTTAACTGCGGTAGAGCACTGCGGAAAGAAGCCTCTGAGCTTGTTAGCTGCACAAGAAAGTGATTTCACTTGGCTCTGCACGTCAGTGCCATCCTTCACTGAGGCTTAAAGTAATACACCGAGAAACGTGACTTGGTCCATAAACTTAATACTTACGCCGTTTATGGAAATAACTGGTTCTTTCCAGAATACGCGGTATTGCAGTCAAGTTCAAGTTAGCAAAATCAAACTTTAACCGACTAAATAGGTGGAGATTACCTTGAAACAGTCGGCATACATTGTTGGATCAAACCAGCCCTCGTTTTCTAGGCCATATGCCGCGAGCTCTATGCCTTCCACATTCAGCCAAGGAAACGTCTCCTTCAAATGAGCTTGAGGTAAAAGCATAAGCTTAGCTCCCGAATCTCTAAAAACAAACATGAATACGTCGCGCACCCCATTTAAGTAACGCAAAGAGTTTATAAAGGAACGTCAAACGACGTACATGCATTGAAGCTAATGCAGACGTGCAAATATACTTGCGCAACAACCCGTGTAATATTGTAAAGATAAGAAAAGGCCACCATAACGATTGCAGTAACTGACACTGTTATGTTAGCGTCGGCATTTTTTTGCGTTGGCGTCGGCATTTTTTTGAAGGGAGAGTGTAATTTATAAAAAGCCTGGTTTACATCGTTACGTTGTTTTGCTATTGGTTGACAATTATTAATACACGTTTTTTTAAGGTGTTCAACTATTAATAGTTTTTTTTAAAGTGTTTTATCAGAGAAAATTATCATCGGGCCCGCAGAATCAAAGAAAATCGGGTCCCTAGAATCAGAGAAATCGGGTCTCTACAGGTCCATACCAGGAACCTAACATTTTCCTTTAAAAAAAAACTGATTAATAACAAGAAAAAGAGTGTATTTGCCTTTGATGATACGATAAATGCATAAGGCACATAAACGAAATTCTCTTGTCTCAATGTGCAACTTGTTTTGTGTAACATAAAAGAGTTTAGCTGCAGTGTATCATAATGTACAACTTTTCACTGCAACATGCTAAAACTTAGCTGAATGTTTTTATTGCTCCTTATAAAGCTTGGCCAATGCTTTTGCACAGCAAACATTTTTCCACATTCTACACATGCACGTTGTGCAATAGATGTAACAACAGTACAGATAACTGACAAATAAATATCCACCTGGTTATTTTATACACATACTCAGGCACATCACTATGTACCAAGTACTTCATTTGGAGGTCAGCTTGATCATTTATAAAACTCAGGTCCATTTGCGTACTTGTGTGCAATTGTCTTGTTTGAGCTAGTTGTAACATTAATTTCAAATTTAGATAACGAACTGGTAAAAAGAACAGGCCTTAACCAAAGAATGAAACTTCACGAACTTATTTGGGTATAATTAGTTCTCCAGCAGCCAGCTCTGTGCCTACTTCAATCTTGAATTGGTGTACACATGCATTTGGGGCTTTTAACATTTAACTAGACTGCTTTGTCCCATGTACATGGCAGGTTGAAAATTTTGTATTGGTATTAATCTTCATGGACGTTTTTTCGATGTTATGGGGTAAACGCGAATAACATAACTTTTCAGTGTTTCCTCTAAAACAGAGGTTGTTAACCGGGGCGTCAAGAAAATTCTAAGGTGGGGCGAGCCCTTACATTCTCTACAACATGGAAGTTTTAACGGGGATCTGTCCCTTCCAAAGGTTACGCCTGTGCCAATTTTACGCCGCTGCATGTTATTTGATTTGGTTCCGGCGCAGATGGAAGTCGGGGTTAAGTTTCTTGCAATTTTGCAGGCCAATATCGAGACTGCATACAAACAGTCAGGTGCGCAACTATACCAGGACTGTTTAGTCGGCATGTTATGCCAAGCCCCTTTGACAATAACATCTGTGCCGTTCTCACATTTCACAACAGCATGGTGCACATAGAATTTCAAGGTAGCCGGCTGCATCGCAGAGCGGCTCGCCTAATTCCAGATAAATATCAATGCATAGACTTTTCACAGCTCCACGCAGCGTGGGATACCGCTATGGCATTCTGTAATTCGATGAGCTTTCTACAACGTGGCCGTACACCTGCATGATAGTAATTTTCTACAATACTCAAGCCGTGTTTCTTCTGTGATGCGACGATGTGTATTTACGACAATTCAACTGCACTTGAGCCACACTCTTGTTGAATGTGAGACTAAATTTTTAAATGCGGCTTGGCAGCTACAGGCCACCATACGATGTTGACTTTGACTTCTCGGCCAAAGAAAGGTTGTAACTTTGCTTTCTGGCCATCCCAATGGCGACACTCAGCTGCTAATCTCGGAACCGCGTCTTGCACTCACACTAAGCGGCGCGCGGTGTTTAACTCTACAAATAAAAATAACATTTCTATTGGACTATCCGGTTTATGCGATTAACCGTACTATGTTTTTCATGTATGAACGGTTTTCGTTTGAGAATCTGGGATCTTATGTGAAAACGCGGTTACAGCGCTTAACCGATATACAATTAGTCGGAGTGATCTGCATTCATTCTGCGAATCAGTGTGCGGTTGCAAAGCTATGCAGAGTAAATAAAACAAACAACGAATTTACAAAAGTCCGCATAAGTCTAACAAGCAACTGCAACACATCAAGCATGTGGGCTAGAGTGGGAACATGCATATCTGTGAGTACCCGTAAATCTTGCGCAACGTCGCTTAAACAAAGCGTTTTCCATTTTATGCTGCACAATAATGTTGCACCAAATATTGGCCAAAAATTGTCAAGTAATCAGCGGCCTATAGTTTCGGGTGCAGAGCGAGTGTTAGTAGTCATCAGGTTGAATGCAACATTCCTACCTTTGAGGCGTTATTGTGAAAAAATGTGTACCTCTTTCTTGAACGATGCAGAAAGTCTAACAACGTATGGTTGCGCGCCTTGATGCAGTCAGATTGCTTATATTCGTCCTTCTTCTATGAATACTACAACCGCCGAGTGCTCGGACGTCAGTGAGGGCGTGTGCATGCTACAATACTTTCGTACTTTACCTGGCCTTGACGAGGGTTCGACTCAGTGTCCTACTCTGACTGTAGTGTTGTACCAAGTGCCACGGGTTAGCGAACAGTGGCGTATCTAGGGTATGGCAGGCAAGGCACGTGCCATGGGCGCCGCTTTAACGGGGGCGCAAAATTTGCTTGGAAAAAATTAAAATTTGTGATTTACAGTTTCTTGAATCTCTATTTTGCGTCCCATAAAACAATTTACTGCAACGCTGGATCAACACAGCGCCCTTACCTAATGCATTAATTCGGGCTTGTTGCGCCAGCACCATCAAGCATTATGACAAAACTGTGGTATTTTAACACAATACGACGGCCCAGACATTGTGACAGAACAAAAACGGTCCTTTGCCAAAACTGTGACAGACAAGAACGCTCCCTTCGAAAGATTTTGCGTTGCTTCTGGAGTAGCAACCATCGGATCAGCCTTTTCTGATTAACACGTTAATGTATAATTTGGGCCCGAAAGCGGAGGATGTCTTGAGTGCGTTGAATTTAAGCGACGACGAACAAAAGGTTTACCCAACAGTCACTGCTCATTTCGAAGAGCACTTCGTTCTTCGACGCAATATAATTTGGACCTCGTCCTTCTCAGTTGCTAAGTCATTCTGTGTTGCTGCGTTTCAGGCAAGATATTAGTCAAAATCTGTCTGAGACGAGTTTGAGTCCGTGGCTGTGAGAATCTGACTGTTTCGCAAATGACTGCTGTTAAGGTCCCACAGATTTACAAATTGCTTGGAAACCACTCCGAGTTTATGAAACTTCTTCGATCGATGGCCACTAGTGCCTGATAATTATAGGCTAAACGCAATGTTCCAATCCAGAGACTAAGGAAGAGAACTGTAGTTAGTCAGCCCTCGAAACATCAGCAGTTAGTAGGCTATCGGTACCGTACCAGCTGGGCAAAAATGTTAATTCATGAAAGAAAAGATTTCTTAGTCTTGTTTAGAGCTAGCTATTTCTGTCCAAATTTAACTTTCTGTTGGATGTCCAAGGCTTTTGTTGCGATCTCGACTCTAAAAAATTAAAATCTATGCGGGACAATTTTGGAGGTGTGCACAGTTCAGATGTAGATGGCAAACTATTATACGAGAAGCTTCTAGATTGCAAAATGATAGTTTCAATTCGTGCAAGTTAAAACTAGCGCGTCGTGAAGACCTTATGACAGGCCCGCAACCAGGGTTGGAGGGACCGGGCTATTGCACTCACCCGAAATTTTCATAAACGTGTTTAATTTTGAGGTGCAACAAGTTACAATCGTTTTGCTCTGCGAAGTAGTACAACAACAAGTTACAATAATTATCCCCCCTATCAGCTGGTTGCGGCCCTGCCTATTGAAATTCAGAGTTGAATAGGTGTTGAAAGCGTCTTTACAAAATTTCCAATTGCTTTGCAAATAATGTTGACGACGTCAGTATTTATTGTGAGGTGCGAGCCAACTTTCAGTTATATAAAACTGATCCTTTCAAACCTCCGAGCCTCAATGAGTTGGGACAGATTGTGTGATCAAACTTTGATGAGTGTAGAAGGAACGAAGCAGAGAAAGCCAACTTTGATAAAATCAGAGACGAATTTGCTTCGATAAAGGAACGGGGAGTGTTATTTTGTAAAGCATGCTGTGTGTTATTAAAACAAGAATAGGCAGGGTGTATTAATGTTTCGACGAAAATGTCTCGTTCGAACACAAGTGATACATGACTTGCATTAAACAAGTTACCGGTACAATCCACACTGAATGTCTTTCATTTTAAAGGAAATTGACGTTTACAGTTGCAATATGTTTGATTTTTTTATAATATATACAATCTTGTCAGCCAGCACTATGTACGTTTATAAATTATGATAATGTTATTATTTTAATGTTTTCATATTCTTCATAATGAAAATAAATGAGTGTAGAAGTATATTATGGTCCTCATGGATAGTTCATATTTTATTGGCTAAAAAGTTTAAAGCATAAATAAAGACAAGAATTGACCGTTTTAAAACTTTATTTTTTTCATGGTTTATTTTTCGTAAAAATTGTCCCTCTGTCTAAATTTTTTATTAGAAGGGGCGCACATTTAATCTTTGTCATGGGCACCATTTTGCATAGATACGCCACTGTTAGCGAACAATAGTGTTTGAAACCCTGTTGTTCTACGGGTTAGCGAACAATAGTTCGTAACCCTGTTGTTCTACGGGTTAGCGAACGACAGTATTTGTAACCCTGTTGTTCTACTTCCAAACTCGCTGCTGATCGTTCTGTTGTGTCTGTTTTTACCAATCTGCATTGTGCAGACTGTGTGTGCTTATTCAATGTACTTCGTGTCTGCTACAAAACCTTAATATTAAATAAATTTAACAAGAAATACAATTGTTTTTACAAATGATAAACTTTGAGTCACCACGTGCGGCAAAATTTTGGCATACGAAATTATGATCGGCCAAAACGTTTGAAAGGGTTGAGCTAGAGAGTCAGTGAAGGCATCATTGGATCCGGGAGACCGCGCAGCATCTTTTGAGGTAGGTCGCGCCCATCTATGACATCATTGTGACGTCGTTTAGGGGAAACACCGCTTTTCGCATAGGCTAGGAAAACCAGTTGCGTCCATTCAAACAGCTCAAACCAAACACGTCGGAAACAAACTTTCTACCCAAAAAATGTCTGTAAAGGACCTTACCTTTGCAATGGTGATCACAAAGTTGAAATTTTTCTGGTGGGGGGTCCAACGGGACAATATCCAAATATTTGGGGGGGTTTGCAGTTCAAGCCACTTTTCTGCCAGACAGCACCCACCAAGCGCACCAAACTTGCAGAAAAGGTATTTCTGGGTGTCTTACAACTTTCCATCAAATTTAAGCCAATATATTGAGAGGAAAATTTTTATCATTGAATAAAATCAAAATATCCACTAAGTTGCCAAGATTTTTCTGGGTTTATTTTTGGTCATAACTCCCCAACCCCTTAAGCTAGTAGGTTAATCAAGGTCTCTAAAGCATCAGTTCTTAACCTTCTTGCTGCCATGCCTCCCTTAAGTAATTTTTCAAGCCCCTCTAACTTTAAATAAGCTGTAAAAACAAATGTATTTATTGGTAAATTCATTGATCATACGTTCTACGTTGTAGGGCGCATAAGGGATCGCGCCCTCCAGGAAATTTCTTGATGCCACCCTGGATAAGAACCATTGCTCTAAAGCTTCAGAATAGATCCAAGAACATTTTGAGCCACAAATCAAGCCACTAACCCTTGTACTTTTATCTCTGGACCCCGAAACGTGATCTGGAACTCAATCTGCCTAACCCACACTTCATCACCCCTAATTTCCCCCTTTCCCCCGAAACAGCCTGAACTCACTTTTGTTGAGCATGTGGTGAAACTGGATCGTAAAGGCAAAACGGGATGCAGAAAACGAGTTTTTGTGAATTTCTCTGAAAATTTCCAAAAAATTAGTAGGGCAAATGCACAAGTATGGATTTTTCTCAAAAATTTCAAAAGTGAAGGTATATTTTTGTCAAGTTCATTGGATTCCTTGCTTTCTCACGCATCCAGGGATGTTTTCGCTAGCTCTCTAGCCTGATCCATTCAGGGGTTATGGCTTATCATACCTTCTGCACCAAATTTTTAGCTCTCGCTGGACTTAAAAGGTTAAAGTCAGGGTGGCGTGAAACAATGGAAATTACTTAAAGGGGGCGTGGTGGAGAAAAGGTTAAGAACCAATGCTCTAAAAAACATAAACATCTTTGTTAATGACAAAAAACATAGGTAGAATACTTACGTCTGTGTTTTGTAATTTTTCATAAGCTGATCTGCCCCTGTTTTGCTTGCAAGCAGTAAGTATCCTTGCCTTTGTAGCTGAACGTCAGGATCAGGATTTTCAACTGTGCTCAGAGACTGAACAAGAAATTTTAATTCATTATAATCAACAATTGAAAGCACTAGGCTTGCTGCAACCTTTCAAGAAATCAGCCGAATGGGCTCTGCTTTCACAACATTGTGATGATTGAAACTTACACTTGTTCATTTTCAAGTGTGACATGACAATTTATTGAACAACAAATTATCAAACCAACTATTAATCGAACTGACAGTTTATTGAATTTTATCAGACACAGTACGGTGTTTTAAATGCACACATGCAATGGAATGACTTTTATGAATGCAACACATTTTGTCAATGGAAAGCGCAGTTTTTTTAATGGACATTTCAATCACATTAATTGATTTACTGTACATGGTTACAAATTATTTAAAGCTACAATTGTGCAGTATTGCTCAAAGGTAGCTGCTTAGACGATGACTGTGTTCAGATGGTGCTCTCATTCATGAGGCTGTTATCCTCGGCTGTGGATACATGGCTTTCACATTTGAGGCAGTCCTCTCATCATCAGTAAGTGACGCCATGTTGGGTGTGGTGTGGTCATGGAATACATAAAACCTTTCAAAGCCACTTTTTATTTGCCTTTCTTGCTCAAAATGAATTTTATTTCTAAACTACTTTGCAATCACTCACAGCTGCTCAGACCTCTGGTTCTGAGGGTTCTGACTCAGCTTGCTCTCTCGATACTAAAGAAGGATAAAAATGGACTTTGCACTCGGAACAAGTTAAATGTAGTGTGACAATTGCAGCTGTAGAATGTGGGGTGGAGATTATGTTGTAATAAAGTCTTATTACGTTTTAAATGAGCTCTCATTCGATAAATTGTTGTTCTATTAACTGTTGGTTCGATTCAGTGTCATTCGATAAACAGTTGGTTCAATTAATTGTCATTCACTAAACCATGGTAGCAGAACTGTCTTCGATAGGAGGGCTTTACATTTGTGCACAGGGGCTTGACATTCTGAAAATTTGATAAAAAACCATTGATTTATAGTGTTTCATATTTCAATTTGGGTCTTGAAGCTTTGTTTGGGGGATATGCCCACCAAAGCCTCCCCGTGGCCATTGGATTGTGTAGTGGTACCGTTTAAGTAACTAGTCTCCACAAAGGTGACATCAATCTTCAAAATTTTTAATTCAATTTTTTCTTCAAAATTTTTAATTCAATTTCAAAATTTTTAACAAAATTTTTAAGTCAAATCAATCTTCAAAATTTTTAATAGGGCATTAGTTTCACATTTTTAAAAATTTGCTGATTGATTTGATTTTGTCACCCTCGTTGAGAACTTACACCATAATAAAAAATTATACCACACACGAAAACCATATAGCAGAAACATTCGTGTTGAAAAATTAACCAATCATTTTGATGATATGTTCAGCTAAGACACACGCCAATTATTTAAAATCTTTATTTAAAATCTTCAACAAAAGAAAAAACATCATGCGAAGCATGACTCACTCTATATCATGACTATAACTATGTAGCAATAGTTTTCACTGACCACAGCTCTCACCATTTTAAGATTGTTCAGAAAAGCTGCTGACACCATTGACAGCTTTACGTTGGCAGGCTGTGAAAACTGAGAGCGAATCCCTCCAACAGCCAGAGCTGTAGCAGATTCCAATAACTAAAAACATCTGATGCCGTTGTCTCAGGTAAAAAGTTTCATTTCACCACAAAAGCATTTAGCATTGAAGCCATGAGTGATATAAATATAGTACAAAACCAAATATGGCCTTTAGTAATAACGAATTTTACATTTTCAATAGTGTACATAGATAAAAGAACTTAACTAGGCCTGGAATTGATTATAATCCACGAAAGTTTTACACATATGCGTAGGACTTACATATCAGCTAAAGTTTCATTGCAGTTGAAAATCAGCTGCTGCCAATAACATCGATTACCCTTGTGATACGGACCATGAGTATGCAGCAAATCCATTAAAAAATATATATATACCTTGTATATATATGTGATATATAAGGCAAATATATAAGGCATGTGATAACCACACATACCTTTCCAGTGGTTAACAGTCTGCTTATATTTAAAATTAGAAGTACAAAAGCTTCTATAGTACAGAAGATATAAATTTGATAAAGTTTAGCAGCCACTTGTGTTAGCTTGTGAAACAAGTAGAACTTCATTAAAAATATTTCTCTTTTAACTTAGTCAAGCTTACAGCAGCACATAGATCTAAAATTGATGTCTTGCAATATGATAACCTGTTTTGGGCAATATATAAAGAATATGAATAACTGCATTCTATCTGATCAGCAATCAACATGAATTGCAATGTTCGTTCAGTGAAATCCATTCATACAGCACGCAGTAGAATTACAAATATAGGCGCCAATAAAAAAACTAATTCAAAAGGAAATCAAAAACCTAAACCACATGTAAACATTAGACACATTTTCAGAAAAAAGATCAAGTAAATTGAAGAAAAAAATCTGCTAGACCAAGCAAATCAAATATAAAACTAATCCACTAAAACCTTTGATCAAATTAGTCTAAATACATTTAAAGGAACAAGTTACTTTAACATTGAAAGATTGCATGTTCAGATTGCCATTAATGATAGGCAAAAAGACTATGATCACAGTATTTGCTGCTCGTCAAAAGTTTATCATGCATAACCATACAACATGGCACAAATCTACAAGCAAAACTGTACAAAAGAAGAAAAATCCTGATCTTGAAATGTACCAATATTGTGTCAACTTCTAAACTACAAACAACAGCTTGCAATACAAACTTTACGAACCAATTGATGCAGCTCAGAAAAAGCAAACTTTGACTCTCAACATCTCTTCAAGTGCCATATGTTAAATGCATTCATGAAAATTGTGTTTTTAATGGCATACAGCTCAATGAGTTAATACATATTGTGAAACATACACATGCTAGATGCACATGTGTTATATAGAATATATATTACCGAAGGATCTTTTTCACAGACAGCAATAGTCACTGAATAACCCTTCTTTGCTTTTACCAATGTAATGTTTTCTAAAGTTCTCCACAGGTTATATGCCAATGCTTGACCCATAATACCACCACCAATGATGAGATAATCAGCATGATTATCTGCAAAAAAATAGTGGATACACATAACCATAAATTTTGATGTGTGTATAAAAACAAAATACAAAAAATGTACTTAAAGACCGCAAAATACAGCACATCACAATGACAAACTAAGACTTAAACTTAACATGAAATTGTTGGCTTACCAAACAGGGGAAAGACAGTTATAAGTGTTCCAATTATTCATTAGTTCTATAGACCCAGAATCACGAACACGTCACATATCATAAGAAAAACATTAATAATGCTGATAACCATAATACTAAATTACTAAATGAAGCATTCATGTCTCAATATGAGTAAAGTATACAGAAATGCAACACAAAATAGGTACACAACAGCAACAAAATGAAAGGTTCTGGTTTCATCAATCATAACAGCAAAGTGCACAAGCTATGGCACTTTAAAACTGTAAAGGAATGTTGAAAATGGGCAAAAGGAAGATCCTTTATTTTGTATGTCTCATTTTCCTAAACTTACAAAGTTAAAAAAAAACAAGTATGCTGCAGTTAAACCAAATAAAAATAATTATGTGAAATAGTTCTGCAATCACATCCAGTACAAACATAAAAAATGTTGAATGTCTATAAGAAACACTGAAAGGATGACAATCTGTTATAAGTAAAAGAAACATTAAGAGTCAAGACCAAACTGACAATGCCTAGCTCAGTGCTTTGATGAGCAATCATAATGAACACATCTTAATGAAAATTATGCAGATGAACTGAACAAACATTGCCAAAAAATGATGACTTAAATTTCATGTTGGCATATATACTTCATTTTTAATAATGAAAAACCTAATCACCTACTGTTGTAGCAACAAAAAGAGCAATAACTTCGTCTTTATAAAGTCATAAAGGTAGGCTACAAATGATGTACAAACAGTCAACACAAGGACTGAGGTCTTATAACAAAAACAGTAGTTAGCTAAAGAGCTTTTAGCTAGCAAAAAGAAACCTTGATAAAATAGAAAAGCTTTTCAAAACTAAAAGATAAATTTACAAAATTTTTGAGTAAGTAGGATAGAAAATGTTGCAAGGTGTTAATGATAGAGAAAAATTACAGCATGGAGTGCACTTTGCATATATTAGTATTTTGCACAAACAAAACTTTAAATTTTTTAGCCTAATATAAGTATCCATTCAATTAAATAACTTTAACACATTTGTGAGAACCAGGTAGTAACATGTTATTGCTACGAAGAGTTATTTCTGTAATACGCTAATAAGACATTCAACATTTTTATAAATTACAAAGCCCATGTTCAAGTTGCCAATGTAAATTGAACTTTTGTCTAATGCACTATAAGCATTACATTATCAGTATAGCAAGAACTGGCTTGACTGTCATTTTTATTGCAAATCTACATAACTGCAACATTTTTTAAATAAGCAAAGTCCTCATACTATTCCCCTGCATCAAAATCTCCCATTTTAACTGTATCATTATCTCAATATCATGGTATCACCATTCAGCATACAAGACATAAGCCAAAGTAAAGTGGCAATAGCTCACAGGTGCAGTGCTTGCCTCTCAATCAAAAGGGTGAGTGATTCATCAAAGAGTACTGAATGATTTGCTCTATTGCTTCTTTGACAAAAGTGTTCACCTCAACTGCCCCAGCAAGAAAGTGCTTGGACTTTTTATATTGTTACAGTGAATGTCAAACTACAAGAACACTTATTTTAATAAGCAATTTTACAATAAAAAATTCATATTCAACCATCTGGAATGAGATGCTGTGATTCTCATTACTGCCCAAAAATATTTTGTTAACTGCATTTTAATAAGTTAATAAAAGCCATGTGGTTTGCCATTAATGCCTAATTTTTAGATATTAAACAAACAAGGATTTTTTTCTTGAAGTTAAACAATCATATACTTCTCTTCTTGTATAAAATAATCATCTGCAAGATGAAGTGCTGATTGGTGAAATTACATGGCTTTAAACATTACAAAAATCTCTTAACACGTGAGATAATTCTACTAAGAGATAATTCACACACTGTCAAAAGCTATATTGCAAATTGGTGATACTTTTGCTACTTTCCACAATAGACCTTGTAACTAACCACATTTCCATACTAAATGTGCTGTTTTATGATATATGTAACAAAAACATACGTGGAATGATCTCAGGTCCATCTCGTTTAAACACATCCTGTCGATGCCCATCATAAACCTCATGATCCTCAAATGGAGATACCATGTACTCATTTGCACGATCAGAAAACCATTGCCCATGATTTGCCAACAAAAATCTCTTGACTCCATGCAAAATTCCACACAACCTTGAATCTAATGTAGTCCACTTGGCAACAAACAAGCTTTTGCTTCTTACAAAAGCCATTGTTAAAGTTTTAGCCCTTATAAAAATTTACATCAAGATTGCATACAGCTAAATAAAAATCAATCTGTGTATACCTAACAGCAGCACAAAATGTAAATTCAGCATGTCAGTGAAGCTATGAGCAATTTTATTGTTTATAAACAAGGTTACCAACTCCTCTTTTTTTGATCTTTCTTTCTGTTCATGGATACCCCTTTAAAAGAAGAGACTAGCTGATACTCTGTACTTATCAGAATTCTGGTGATTTTCATCTTTCTTGGGCTTCTCAGCTTTCAGGTGCTTTTCACACTTTTTACATCTCTTCAAACAACTCACTTTAGCGAGCAGTTTTAAGGACAGTATTAGATTTCATGCTAAAAATTGCAAGAAGTGCTGAAACAGTGACTACACATTAAAAAAAGTGCTAGGTTTAGCAAAAAAGAATTAAATCTATTACATTTCGCACTAAATTAGCAACCCTGTTCAAAAAATCCATAATAACAAATTGTTAAATTAAAAAATAATATGCAAAAACATAGGTTTGAAACATTTGGTGACACAGTATATTCTGGAACACAACATAATTACTAGCATTACACAAAGAAGCCATTAAATCAGGGTTCTGCAAAGGGGTTGATTGTGTTTAGCCCACAGAACTATCACAGGACTGTAGCTCTTACATACCAAGCAGCCCACGACAGAAAGTGTTGCACAATCCAATGAGAAGTGCTAAAGGCCCAAAATTGAGCCCACAGTGTGCCGACCACTACTCTACTACTCTAAGCAAAACAAGAAAACAAATTAAAGGTGCGTCATTGCTTTGCAAACACTGTGCACTTTGTGGTTGCCATTGAATAGAAAACAGACCCATGGTACCATTTATGATAAAAAATAAAAACTTTTCCACTGAGTCAACACTTGACATGTGCAAACTGTGGTATTTATAAGGCGACTTGTGTGATATGCCATCAAGAATATATTGGCCAAACAATAAACAAATTTTTGAAAAAATGGTCACTGTACCAAAATAATTAGAACAAAATAGATAATAAAGTTCACAATGACAAAATAGCCTTATTGCGACAATATTTAGCGTTTGATGACATCATATATAAACCACCTACACTTGAAGGGTACACTGTTATGTTTGTAGACCATTCCAGTTTAAAGTTTCGTTGTCTGGATACCTGCAAAGATAAATGTTCTCACGAACTTAACATACAAATTAATATTCAATGCATGATGCTCCCATGTGTGAAATAATTCTTTCATCCTGTTACACTATTCTTTTATTTGTTTTGACCTTTTTCACCACCCAGTGAGCTAGCAATGTTGCTAAATCCCATCGCAGCATTTGATTTAGCATTTAATCTAGAGACGTTCCATGGAGTATGGTCGGAAACTTCATGAATGCAATACTACTTACACATTCTACCAACACTCCAAGTCATAATGGAGTGATTCCATCAATGTGAGTATGTTGCATTGCGCGATACTTGTGTCAGATACTTATAAGTTCCTGTGAAAGCAATTATTTGGGAAAGATGGAATTTTCGGTTTGTATTTTCTGCAGCTTCTATTCTGATTTTTTTAGTTTAATAATCTTCAATGTGCTTGCTTTCTCTGCTCTTGCTTTAGCTTTGCAACGTTTCACCCATAAGCATTGCTTACCCATTTAAAGACTGAAGATGCATAGTGTTACATGGAACAGACCAGTTCATCACAGACCCGTTCATAACACACAACCTTCATAACGGGTCTGTTATATGAGTATGGTGTTTTATGAATATAGTCTGTTATGAATGGTCAGTTATAAACATGTCTGCTTTAAACAGGCACGATTTAAAACTAGGTTTATTTCAAACATTTTCTCCGACCTCAGGTTGCCTCATCAGATCTCTAAGAGAGTGCAATTAAAAAAGACTGACTAAGCCGCACACATTTGCAATTACAAACAAAAATTAACTTCAGAAGACAAGTAGCAATAACTGTTGGATCAGCAATAACTATCGAACTGTAGCCTATTTTGCAGCAATTGATTGTTGAAATGTGACTTGCCAAACACTTGTAACTGAAACAGAAAGCAGTTTCAAAATTTAAACCTCTTTGCCTTAAGTAGCTGCTATTTAAAAAAACTATAGGCTAAACATTGCAGAAAAACAATGATCGTTGTTATGATTAAAGAACGATTTACAATGACTGAGGGTGTTAAAAATCACGCAATTCACTTTTATTTTGGTACTGGCTATAAATCCACCAGTGGACCTTGATTTTTTTAAGATCATTTGTCCATCGCCTGTCATGTGAGACTATCCACATAAAACAATGAGTTCATCACATTACTGACACTGTGAATATAGTTGAGGAGAAGTGCGTATGTCTCCTAAGGGAATGGTTGTCAGTTTGGTTCTGACTAACACTGCATTCACTTCAAATGGTGGCAGTGGATGCACTGTTGATGAGAGCAGTTTTTATTCACTTTTTCAAAAAGTTTTGAAAACTTTTGGTTTATAGTTTAGGGTTTAGACTTGGGGTTATAGTTTAAGGAGAGGGTTTAGGTTTTGCGTTTAGGTTATTGGTTTATATTTACGATTTAGGCTTAGGGTTTAGGATTTAGGGTTAGGTTGTGTGCAGGTTTGATCTGATTTTGATTGTCCCCAGTGTCCAGTGTACTTCCCAGTATTACTGCCCCCCACTTACCTCTACTTCAATGCATAGCTATTGCCTTTTGAAGTTTTGTGCTTTTTGTAAGTTTTATTGTCCTTTCATGCTGTGCTACTTCGCTCATTAATTAACTAACTATCTAGACCAATGCATAGCCTATGATCATACTACAGCTTCATGATATGTTCCACTTCAAACTTCTGAGTTCAAGTTTAATATTACTAGCAACTGCAGTCTAGCACACACTGCTAATGGATGCAGACCTTACATTAGTGTCACGTGGTGGCTGGCAGACAAAATATCTTTAAAAAATGAAGTCCGTCGGTGGACCTACAGTATAGCCACTGCCATAACAATCCATTATGATTAAGAGCATTGAAAACCGCATAGTTCTCTTTGACTCTTGTTGGCAACGGTCCCATGCTTAAAAAATACTGTGGGCCCCACGCCAGCACTGGGCAAGCAGCTTTGATTGAAAGTCTAAGGTTGTGTAAGCTAATAGGCATAGCAAGGGGCTCTTTGGCACAGGGCCCAATCGGTTAGGGGCCAGTCCTACATGCAAACAAGTATTTGGCAAACAATATCAAAAAATAAGAAAATTAATGCTTGTAATTTGTTTATACCCTGATCTCTTCAACCTCATTTGGTAGTGCCATATATCTGGTAGGACATACATTAATCGATGGTACTCACTCCATTGTGGTCCATGGGTAATTGTGTTACTTCTTCACGATTTGTATGTATAAACATTGTTTTCTGCCCTTGCTACTTGTTTTTGTAATGAAATCTTGTGTTTTGATTCATTGCTCTCTGCTTCATAACCCTTATTGTTGCTCACTTCCCTCACCTACATGCATGCTTCACCTGCTCATCTGTACATACTTCAACTCTTTACCCATTGCTTGCCCACCATAGTATGTTACATTGATGTCTATTATGTATTTGATTCAACATTTATAATTCAGTAACATTGTTTTCACTTCTTTATTTTGTCTTTTAGGCTTGCCACTTGGTTTGGTTGAATTGGTCACATGAAATTTTTTTGTATATTTTTCGTAATCTGTTACTTCGACCTTGCTTACTTTTGCATGAATGTACTGTTAACTGTCAGATTGTGCCACTTGGCTTGATATGTTTTTTTGTTATTTTTTTTTTCTTAATAATTAATGCGCATACATGGGGAAAAAAGGCAGTGGCTACAGAACCGCCTGTGGATCTTCATATTTGAAACCTTATTCGCACAACGAGAGTGCAGTAGGCTTGGTAGAAACGTACTAAACATAAAAAGCAAACCCTAAATCTAACCCCTATATCTTAACTTGGGAAACTTTTGAAGAAAGTAAAGAAAAATTGGTTCCATGAATTGAAACGTGCAACCACTGCCACCAAAACGAAAGTTGCCAAGGTGAGAGCTACATCGAAAACCATTGGCACAGCAGACATAAACACATCCACTATGCTACCACGATGGTGCCGCTTGAGTGTCAAACTCAGCGTTTTATTTGAACTGCGTCATATGAGGCGGTTCCGTAGCCACTTCCAAAAAAATCAATTACTGTCCCATTGGTACTAGAGATCGACCGATATAGCTTTTTTAGGGGCGATGCCAACACCGATATATCGGCCATTCACAGACCAATAGCCGATAACCAATATTTCCAAAAGTTTTAAACCTTGTTTTCTGCTTCATTATCAAAAATATTATGTATTCTATGCCTTATATTTTTTTCGAAAACTTAAAAAATTAGGATCTATGAGCTAAAATTTTTCAAATTGTAGCATTTGAAATATTTTGCTATGATTTTTAAATAATCTGATTAATGATGATGCTTTTGTTTCAGCTGCGACGGCTGATGTGTGCTCCATGGTTCATCTTGTCTGCTTGTTTATGAAAACGCACCTGCTAGCGTTGTTGCAAGATAACTGTCTTGACTTGCTTTGTTGTGCTTTCTTAAGCAAGTTGTGTAGATGCGTGAGGAATACACCAGTGTTTTGCCAATACCTACTGAGGCTGATAAAATCGGCCGTTTTGGCCGATACCAATATATCGGAAAAACCCAAATATCAGCTGATTATATCGGCCAGGCCAATATATCAGTCTATCTCTAATTGACACTAAAATTTTGTTTTCTTGGGTCCAACGGTAGTATGAGTCAAGAACAGCACGATCACTTTCACATTGAACAATAAAAGTACCCAGAAATATTGAACCACCCAAAGAGCTAAAAAACAAATACAGAAAACCATCAAGCTAAATAGTTGGAAAGAATCAGGCACAAAGTTCACACAAAAACAGAATATGCAGGACAAACATGGTGACAAAAAATATTTACAGACGATACACAAAGGGCAGAGAATAATACAATTAAAAAGAAAGTATATAAAACAATTGTTTTATAGTACATAACACAATATACATCAACATAACACAGATGATGGGCAAGCAATGGGTGAAGAGTGGATGCATGTACAGATGGGCAGTTGAGGCAAGCACATAAGTAAAGGAAGCGAACAACAATCAAGGTCGTGAGGCAGAGAGCAATGCAATTAGAAACATATCATATCATTACAACAACAAGTATCAAGGGCTGAAAACAACGTTCATACATATAAATCGTGAAGAAATATAAATTTACCCACGGACCATAATGGGGTGAGTTCCATGGATGAGTTATGTCCAACCAGATGCATTGTGTCACCAAATGATGTTGAAGAGACAAGGGTATGCACAGATTGCAACGTTAGCAGCAAACATTAATCCAATAAGTCTTGGGTACATGAAAAACAAAATATGTTTATTAAGTGAAAGAAGTATTTAGTTCTAGAAAAAAAAGGTAGTGTTTCACAAAAAGTCACAACTTATGAGAACCAACCACTTATTTCACAGATATAACTGGTGTCATGTCATTGACACAGCACCTCAGCTTTGCACAATTGTGGGCTGAGGAATTAAACTGAAGTCAATGTCCGTGAGGTCATGGAGGTAGACATCACTTTGCTTATCTTGAAATCCTCATATTGCTGCGAGTGTGTTCCTCAAAAGGGCAAATCTGAGGTTTGTCCTAATGTTTGTCATGACAGATGCATATGACTCCCTGCATTTTTTAGCTATTTTTTGGCAATCTTTTGTTGACTCTGTTGCATTCTAGTGCCATCTCTCCACTTGTGAAGAAAAGTGGAATGAATGAAGACTTCTTCATGTCCATCACTCTAGTTGTCCTTATCCTTCTCTTTTTCATGCTATTGGTAGATCTCTGCCAGGGACTTCCTAGAATATGACTGCGAGGTAGGATGTGTGATCCTTATTTCAAATAAAGTTTTCTCACAGGTATTCCACAGTCCTCTCGCAGAGATGGCATTATCAGCAGTGTTGACATTTCTTTCAAAGGATTGGCAAAAGTGTGGGTTCAATCTGAATATCTCTCTCATTATCTGTGAGTCTCTCACTGAGTTATGCCTCATTGAAGTGTAACCACCCAGTTTACATATGAGGCCGTGATCCACAGAGTTTGTCTCTCTACAAGTCCAGTGGATGAGTATGCCTTTCACCTTCCATCCATATCTCATGCAGATAGCATCCATGAATTCATGTGTTTGTTTAGTGCATATCCAATCGTTTTGATTGGCAAGGCTGACAGCCCAGAAGATGCCCCTTTTTCCATTGCTCCTTTTCTGAGTTGTTGTGATTCAGGGGTCAGTTCCCCTAACAGTTCATCGCCGTTTATTCAGGATTTAGCATTATCTGGTATATTGTTGGTCTGATGGGTTGTGATCAACATCGAGTTTTTGATCACAGATTTTGTCTGATAGTTTAGCAACGATCTGAGTGGAGTATTCGTATTCTGTCTTGGTGGTTTCTATGGATTTGTCAGACCTAGCCCACCATGCCTGAGAGGAAGAGCTAGTATTTGTCTTTCTGCATCACTTACCTCTCATCCTACGTGAGCAGGAATCAATTGATCTCTGATGGCATTTTCTAGTGGTTCACATAATTCAATCATGTCTGGCACTGTTCTTTGGAAAAGGGTCCATCTGGATGAAAATCCTTTCCTGAATGCTGAGTATGCTGCTTGAGGATCATCTTGTGTGTAATTTGAAAGCAGTTGAAGGTCTTTCACCTAATGCTCACCTTGTTTTTAATGTAATTGTGACCTGAATCATTATGTCCCAATTACTGATCCAAGGTGGCGTTCACCTTGGTCTGTGATTTTGATTCTACCGCCTTTGAAGAGTTTTCATGTAGATTGCATTAGATTACTGTCTTTTATTAAGGTGATGGTCTTTGTAGGTTTTGGGCCTGGGTTTTCTTTTTCGGTCATAGACCGAAATGATTTTAAAATGACCTAAAAAGTCATTTTGGTCAGAATGTCTAACAACATACCTTAAAATTCACTGTTACGGTGAGTTTTAAAACAACTGAGACAAATGACCGAAATGTCTCAGCAAAAAAAACAGTTTTGGGCAGTACCCAAAGTCTGGTCCCTTGGCCTGTAGTTATTCCCACCATTTTTTCACACCTGCCATTGATCCAACTGCAAAGCTATCATCCGCATACCATATCTGTTTCTCTTCATCATTTGCAGATTCATTGCTCAGTGCTTGTACCAATGGTTGTGACGATAAGACATACTTTGCCATAGCTGCATTGTCTCCTTGCGTCACACCCTCCTGTGATAGTATCTGGTTCTCATTTTCCAGGTAAAGCATGGTGGGTGTGTTGTAGCTGTTGTGTTGGTATGTGTACATGGGGGACACAGTCTTTTGATGTTTTCTAGACTGACATTTCTGTTGAGTTTGTTGAAGGTATTGTCTGCGTCCACTAACAGCAGGCATTCACTGTTTTCTTCTTCATAACTTTTCTTTACAGCATGTATTGCTGCTTCTATGCCTGATTCCAGTCCCATACATGTATGCAGTATTCCCACTGTACAGGTGTCTGCCTTTAGTAGTCCTGTGATTGTTTTGCCAATGATTCGTCGTAGGCATTCACTGACACTTACTGGCCTAGTGCCGATGTCTTCTTTCTTTAATGGAACAAGTCTGCATGCAAGGAGAATTGATGCATGATCATGTGGAATGGTGTCTGTCGTAAGATGCCTGGCCAGGGTGGCAATTTCGTCACCTAGCTTTGTGAATGGGTGCCATATGATTTTGAACAAGTTCCATGTCAATCTGTGTTGGTCCTCCAGACCCTGATGAGTTTTTAGTACTTGATGCGATTTTCATCTTGAGTTATGTTTTCATAGATGACCCTCCATGTTTTGGTTTCAAGCTTGTCAGTTATGGCTGACCGTTGCTTGTGCATGCTTTTCTTTTATCTTCTTTATGATGTCTATAGTGATGTCATGTTTTCCATCAATGTCGTCAGCATTATCCACAAATCTCAGGACCTTTTTCGCTGCAGTGTTAGTCCTTGTAGCATTAGTCTACAGAAGGTTTTGTGGTCTGATTGTTTTTTGGATTTAACTAATTTTCTGAGTGTTGTTTGAATACCTTAACACTCTGAGATCAGTTCGTGTAGCTTTCTATGTTTCCACCATTCCATTATTTTGTTCAAGTATTTAACATTTTCTCCGTTTTCTGATTTGAGATGGCTTCTGGAGAAGTAGTGGAAGAAATATTTGTAGCATGTGTATTCCTACTGCCTCCCATTTTTTACTGATGGTTAGAGTCCTATACGACTAGGTATTTCTGCACATAGGGTTTTTCTAGCTTTTCTTCAGAGGGATTTGCATGTAGTTTTTTTTCTATCCAACGGCTTTTAGATAAGCCAAATTAAGACTTCTTCTGATTTTCTTTACGTCAGCTTTTTGATAAGCCAAACTAAGACTTCTTTTCTTGCCCAATGTTGTAGGTAGGTTTTTTTGAAAGGTATCTTAGGGACCCGATTTGGGTCCCTAGAATTAAAAATTGGGTCCCTAGATCAGAGAAAATTATCATCGGGTCCCTAGGATCAAAGAAAATCAGGTCCCTAGGATCACAGAAATTGGGTCCCTACAGGGTAACTAACATTTTCCTTAAAAAAAACTTGATATAGGCGTTTCTTTTTGGATGATTCCCTTATCTTGATCCTGGCAACTAAGGCAGAAACATTCCAGTGCATTGTCTATGCAGTAGTCTTCATTATACTTCTGATATTGTTCATGCGTCATTACGACGCATGTGCGATGATACTATTTTGCGTAACCTCCATCACACGCTATGCCCCTAGCAGTGACAATTCTCTCACAAACTCCATATTCACTCATCCTGGATGCTCCAGCAGCCCTAGCGGCCTTTGCTAACATTAAACGGAGGGCTGGGCAAGCTCAAGGGTTGTGCTTCCAAATGAAAAACATTAATTTTGACGGGCTGTGGACAAAACGACAGGCCAGCGGTCTGCACAACAGGGCAAGCTGGCGGTCTGCACAACAGGACAGGCCGATGGGCTACATAAAAGGGCAGGCTAGTAGATTGTACATTATGGCAGGCTAACGGGCTACACATTAACATGGGCCCGCCCTGTTCTGCAGATTGTCGGTTAGCACTTTTCTGCAGCCTGCACAGTTGTGCAGCCCTGAGACCGCCAAGAATTCATGTTTTTCAACTGGAAACACAAACCTCCATCCCGTCCATTTAGTGTTATTCCAGCCATTCAGTATTTCAGACAAGTAGCTTTAACTACTGCCCAGTAGTCAGCTACCATACCTTGCAATTTATCATCTTTTTAACGTTAAGCAACTTCAACACGACATCAAATCACGCTGTAACCCACATTTTTTACAAAATGCATGAAAATCGATATATTCTATTTTAAGAGTGATATGCATATACAACCAATGTGATCCACTGTTTTGTGCACTCCAACTAACAGCTCTGATAAAAGCTAATTAATGTGTTCTACTGCATTGCTGTGCTTGTTTGTATCATAGTCTGACAATAGTGCAACCAAACTGAACTACAGTAACATGTTCAACAACAAAATTAGGTGTTTTTATTTCTATATCATTTGTAGCGATAAAGGAAAGCGTGATTAGTGTTCCTTTGAAAATACCTCTAAAAACAAGATTGCCGACAGTTGAAGATTTGGTCTTGTGCATGATGCAATATAAAGAAAAAGGTCACTTTTTCAGAAAAATGCTGTCCTACTCGTGGTGTGACCATTAGGTATTACGGCTGCTATGCCAATGGTTTTCAGTTCGACTCTCACCTTGCTGACTTCTGTTTTGTTTTTTTTCCTTGTTTTTTTTCAGCTCCGCTTAGGCGTTAGTGTTGTTAGGTAAGGGTTAGGTTAGAATTTGGGTTAGTTTAGCGTTAGCTTAGTGTTAGGTTAGGGTTAGGTTAGTGTTAGCTTAGCAATAAGCATTAGGTTAGCTTAGCATTAGGTTAAGGATAGGTTAGGTTAAGGTTAGGATTTGGGTTAGGATTAGGGTTAGGTTGGGGCTACGGGTAGGGTTAGATTGTAGGTTTATCTTTTAGTTACATTTACATCCTTTCTACCAAGCCTTTTGCTGCTGCCATCTTGGCGGCAAAATGGACACTGCCTTCTTGAGAACATCAAGTCTGTGGTTAGACTGATGCAGTGTGTCCACTCTGTTGTTACAGAAAAGTGCTCAATTTCATGATAAAAAAATACTAGATTGGTAAAAAAACACTAGATTACAAAAGCAAAGTTACACACAGTGAAAATGCACATAAAATGTGTTGCAATGTCAACCATAGACATTGTTGTCCAACTCGTGCAACTCACTGTAAACCAGAGCAAAGAAAACAGGAGATAGCAGCAATGCTTGCATTTGTTTGTACAGTTCACGGAAACTTTTAACAGATGACCACAGTGATTTCGCAGTGGTTTAACTCAAAACAGATTATGTTGTCTTGTGTAATTTAAATTTAAGGTTTAATTACAGGTAGACTTTTTAGGAAATTACAATTTCACTAAATGTAAAACAAATAGTCTCAATTAATGTTACCATTACAAGAATGGTGCAATTAATTACATTCACCTCACTCATAAAAAAACACGTGATAGCAAAAAAAACACCAGAACACTAGATGTAATGAAAAAACACTAGAACTAGTAGTGGAAAAACATCAGGAGTGGCACCACAGGACTGATAATCTTCAAGTTAGGGTATTCCCCGGTGCTGGAAAATCAAGACACTTGTGTTGCGGTCATGGCTGACCGAACCTGGATATTATGCGAGAATCACGGCTGAAGGACGCAGAGGTGGCCGGAGACACTTTTTCAGACACCGACACGGCTATTGTTCCACAACTCTAGGATCCTGGTCCGGAAATTATTCAAATTCGAGAATCCGACTCCTGTTCAAACTCCGGTCACTATACATCCATCCGAAATTAACACATGTGTTTACTCAAGAAACAACCATGTGGACACCTTTTGATGGTAAAATTAAAAACTGAACCCGGATCGGGTCCGGATTTTCACAGATTATTGACTCCAGCACCGGGTCCGAAAAAAAACGCAGAATCCTATCAGTGTCAACCCCGGAACTCTGGTCCATGGCCACCTCTTTCCCACCAGAGGTGTAGCAGTCATGCTAGCGCGACCGCCACATGCAAGCAAGAACGGCCAAAGCAAGGAGAAAGGAAAAGACCAAGCCGGCGACACTTAAAAGTAACTTCCATGCATATGGAATTGAGAGCTCCCTTTGGTCGAATCGACTGGAGCGATGACATCACCAACAACTGCCTAAATTAGCGCCATCGAAGTTTCAGGTTCAAGCTCACACCCAAGATGTGCGGAAACAACCGGGTCACACATGCATCAGAGGTCTCTGGCTTTTCTTTACGTTGAAAGTAAGAGACTTTTAGGAGCGAGAGTGCGTTCGTTGGCGATTAAATGGTTGAATTTCCACAAGCGAGGGTGGCACTTTCACCCTGAAGACGTCATCTTCTGTGATGGAAATTGCAGTTCACCTCGAGGGCACAAATCTCACAGATCTTCGTTCAACAATCTTCCATCATTGCCACCTGAGTCATAAATTTTGTCAAAAGCTCGTTCTAAACATCAAGATACTTAACATTTTTATCGAGTTGATTTTTGCAGAGTGTGTGTGTTCATACTATGTTATGTCCAAGTGTACGTTGGTTGCAAAGAATACTAGATGTGTGCCAGGCGTATGCAGAATCGCATGGGATTATTTTCAACTGCAACAAAACTGTTTGT
>JGI24021J15306_10000884_pt1 | contig 26664 bp, 21 predicted proteins | sample Ectturendosymbi1_FD_15306 | JGI IMG/M metagenome (IMG submission 15306) | reverse complement strand
ATGAATGTGGTCTCTAATGAATGTGGTCTCTAATGAATGTGGTCTCTAACGAATGTGGTCTCTAGTGAATGTGGTCTCTAATGAATGTCGTCTCTAATGAATGTCGTCTCCAATGAATATGGTCTCCAATGAATGTGGTCTCCAATGAATGTGGTCTCAAATGAATAGGCCTCAAATGCTGTGGTCTCAAATGAAAAAGTCTTATGTGAATGCGATCTCAAATGAACAGGTTTCAAATAAAATGAATTGGTCTCCAGTGTCTGCACATCCTTTTTTGTACTTGTATTTGTGCAAAGAAAATTTCCACATATGATCTTCATACCTGCGCACATCATCTCTGAAAATTTGATGTAATTATAATTGAAACCTTCAGAGTTTTGTACTTTCAGATCGTAACGATACGCATGCATGGGTACTAAACTTGATCCTTTTCAGCAGGGTTGAACAGTTGTTCTGTGAAGCACCATAACTTTTTCAAAACTGAATTTTTTGCAACCAAAAATTTACAAGAATGTTTTTCTGAGTAATCATTATGCGTTTCTCCTGAAAATTTGAGTTCAATCCATGAAGAACTTTGCACAAGTTATTAAATTTTGAATTGAACAACCAGACTCTGTTCTCAGTGCATAGGACTAACTTGCTGCGCGTCACTAGCAATGCACTTACCTGAAAAATTTTGCTTCAGGAAGTTGTTGCCCAGGATGAAAGATCTTTCCTCATGCTTGTTTTTTTGCAACCAAATTTTACACAAATGTTCTTGTGAAAATCAATCTTACCGGAAAGTTTGAGGTCAATCAGATGAGTCTAGCTGTTGGGTAAAAACAACCCAAAAAACATCCCTCACTGGTTGAATAATCAAACAAATCATGCCGCACCAAAGGTGTTAATTGGAATTAATTTTGTGGTGACATTCTTTCCAGATGTCTAAATTGGCTGTATGTTTTGCACAGTATTTGGGGTGTATTGAAGTACGTCAGAGCATGCGCACTTTGGACTTTGATATGAGAACATTGGCCACAAAGTAAGTTAACATGATTTTTTCATTGGGTGCTTGCCTCAAAACTTGTTTGTTTTTTTGATTATGTGTCAAAATGAAACAAATCTTTTTCATTTACTAAGGCTGAATTGTGGGACTATTTGATTGCTTTTTTAGTAACAAGCAAATGAATGACAAGAAACAGTGCATGCAGATCAACAGATAAATTAGGTAAAACTCAAGTTGTGCTCCCAGGAATACCTTGCAACATATTGGATATAATTAAAGCTGCCATATGTATTTTGTTTTTGCAAAACTCACTCATAGTTCTTAAGCTTTCGCTGCATCGGGATTGGAATGTTTTCATGCTTTAAAATACAGTAAGCAAATGCTCAGGTTGACTGCTAGCACCAATGCAACTGTTTTAGTTTGCTCAATCAAGTTATCCTGCGTTTCAAATACATGTAAATGAGATTTAGTTGGTGCTAATTACATTTAGTAAATTGGTTGCAACTTCGTGGGTATATCTTTTTAAATGTATTATCAAAATTGTGAGAATCTTCTAATGAGACTAGTACAGATGTGCTCTGAATCTAGAAGGAAAAGAATGTTTTGTGACAGTTCATACATAGCTCCATAAAAATCCATGTAAGTTTGATTTAAGAAATTTGTTTCTTGCACTGTACTAGCAGCTACATCAGTGTGTGAACTGTGACAAATTAGACTGGAACATACCAGTTTACAGTAATGCTCAGGCATGACAAACTGTATTATTTATAGTTTGCAGTTACATCAATTAGAGATGACAGTTTATTTATTTATTTTTATTTATTTATTTAATGGTGACGAACGGCAGGCCAGGGCCTAAATATACTCTTCATCATGTCATGTCGAGTGAACCAGTTCATGACAAACAGTTACTAAAAGATTGCAAACAAATGACAAACAATTAACAAAAGATTGCAAGCATGAATAGACGGATTGGTAAACTGCAAGCATACAACAAATTATACAACGAGGAAAAATGTGAAATGGAGAATTAATTGCAGAATGATAAAGGAGTTATTACAATAGAGACATCCAAGGTGTTACGGCGAGGTAAAGTGGTTAGTTAATTCAAGATATTTAGAGACAGCAAGCGAAGGATGTCCAAATAGTAGAAGTTTCAACAGTCTTGAATAATCGTGTAACATACTTGACAATAACTCTTGCCTACCTCCTTTCAATAAAATTGATGTCACAGATTGCATCAGGCCAACTTGGAGCGCAGAGTGAAGGGTACAGATAACATCTGGTCGATTTCAAGGATTTTCGTGCCAGAACAACTGGATCAGACGTGGCTTTGCGCGCACGTAACCCTGGCGTCAAAAGCAGTTCAAAGGCTCAAAAGACACAGTAAGTCTTCTAGTCTGCACTCGAAAAAAAGTTTTTGGTTGGGGGGTGTGGATTTGTTGTGAGTGACATCATAAGTAGAGGACCTTTAGGCCACCTTAGCCCACTTCATCTGGCCCTGGGCCCAAACCGTCAGATGGTAGTATTTCACTGAACTTTTTATTGGAAACTAGGCTACAATCTGCGTCTTTTGATACTTTGGATGACCTGATAAGGTTTCTGGTTCATAAGTTATGATCTAAAGCAAACAAAGGATTGGATTAATTAGATAATTAATTTGATTATTTTAGATCATAACTTTTGAACCACAAATGCTAGAAAGTTGATCAAAGGCTCAAAAGACTCGGACTCGAGCCTAGTTTCTAATGAAAACTTCAGTGAAATGCTTTGGCCTAGCGGTTGGGCCCTAGGCCAGGTAACATGAGCCAAAATGGCCCAAACACTACTTCACATATGACGTCACTCACAAAAGAATCTGCAATCCCCAACCAAAAAATTTTTTCGAGTGCAGACTAGAAGGCTTGCTGAATCTTTTGAGGGTTTGAACAGCTCTCTAGCACAATCGGCGGAGGAGCTATGGTGTTGGTAAGGCAACCGAAAACTGCTGGTTTTAGGTCGAAATCCAGGTATAATATATTCGTAGATTGGCTCTCAAGGCGTTAAGAAGTATATGTTCTTTTCTTTACTACCACATGAACACAAATGATAAGTGTGCTTCAGGTTTAGGGCACTGTGACTGAAGCGCAGTCTACAGTGTAACGATGTGTTAAGGGGTTGGTACCATGGAGATGACAGCAGCTACACTTTGAGCCATAGCAGGAGGTTTCTACACATAATTTAAAGGATGAAAAACTAGTGGAAGATTTGACAACAACGGGTAATGCATTCCACAAACTAGCAGCTTTCCAAAAAATGAGTTGAAAAGTAAGGGATCTGGACATTCAAATTGTGACGAAGCATAAATGGTGGTAAATCTTCATACATTTTTGAGATGAGAGGATGCAGGGTTGGTGACGCCATACCAAACATTATCTTAAAGCAGTAAAGTAGAATTTGCTTCTCTCTCCTAGTACTGAGCTTATCAAAAGAAATGTTTTTCAAAACATTTGAATTCTGTTTAAATAAGGACTGATGATACATTGCAAAATGCAAAACTAGTTTCCCCGTCAATAAACTGTGACTGATTTACTTGCTGCCATCTTTGTGGCCTGTACCTATGAAAAATAGATTCGCTTTCAAGTTTTAATCGTCACAGAAGAATGAAAGCAGGCAGATTCCTCAGAAGCTTGCCACAAGGCTAAAGTTTGTTTGTTGTCTTTCAAAACAGCGTCATTGGCTGTGGTCTTAATGCACCCTGTGATTAGTTTTGCTGTAGTTGTCTGGGCAGAGTCCAAAAGTAAAGCATCAGATTAGGAACAAGTGTTGTAAACAATGCTACCATAGTCAAAAATTGGTAGAATAAATGAGTGGTAAATCCAAAAAAGAGCAAATCTAGGCACCAAATTTGAAATAGATTTAAGATGGTTAACATGTCACATAGCATGCTGATGAAGGCTTATAATATGAGGATGCCAGGAGAGACTGTTGTGGAAGAGAAAGTCAAGATGCTTGTGGCTATCAACTTCCTGGAGCAGCATGTTAATAAAAATCAGAGGAAGGTGTTCACCATGATTATTAGATATAGTTAAAACCTTTGTTTTTTGAGCATTAAAACTAACACCCCAAGTGTCAGACTACTTTCCTCAAGTTGAGAGATCTTCTGATGAAACTAGGTGTAAGTGGCTTGGGAACTGGATGAAAAATATAAAGTTGTTTTGTCAGCAAATAAAGAAATAGATGATTGAATATTATCAGAAATGTTGTTATATACAAGAAAAAAGGAGGGGTCGGAGCCTTGGGGTACACCACAATTTGTACATTACATTTCAGAGGTGCTTCCATTGCTACGTACCACTTAAGATCTGTTTTCCAAATAAGAAGTTAGTAAAGTTGATGAAGAACGTATAATACTTACCTTCAGCATGTATCTTACCGATTACATGCTCTTTATGTGTCTGATAAGCTGATTCATCTGACCCACATTCTTCCATAATTCTCACATGTATTGCTTGACGACACACTTTTTCAAAGTGGTTGTGCTTCCAACATCTTCTACATACTACTCTGAATGCTGGACAGCTATTCCGACCTTATGCATTGTGCCGCAGTCGCTGCAGTCCTTCTTCGATTTTGGTATATCTTGACATTCCTGTTTAAACCTTCTTTACAAAGAATTAATTGGAGTATCACCTTCATCCTTGCACAATGTGTCTAGTTGCTGTCTTGTGACCTCTCACGACCAGCAAGTATCAATCGCTTGGTTAAGAGTCAGGTTTGCTTCTATCAGCAATGCGGCTTGAGTGCCATTATCGCTTATGCCCAGCACAAGTCAATCTTTGATAAAATCGTTTCTTAAGTTGCCAAAACTACACGTTTCACTCAGTTTTCGCAACTTTGTTACATATTGTTCAATACTCTCATGAGGCTCTTGTTTGCACATGCCAAACACATAGTGTTCATACAGGACATTTAAAACTGGTTGAAATGAGCTTCCAGTGCTCCTTGAATTATAGACAAATCCTTTTCATCAGCTTCTATAAATAGCAAGTGTCGGTATACACGAAATGCATCATCTCCTAGGACCGATAAAAAGCTAGCAATGCGAACTTTGGTATCAGTGGTATTCAAGGCTGTAGTGATCTCATAGTTCTGCCATTGCTCCAAGAAAAACTGCCAACTCTCAGCCACATTACCTTTCGTATTAATCAGCGCTGGAGCGGGAATATTTGCTGAAGGACTTGCCATTTCTTTGTTTTGTCTTCTAATCAAGCATCAGGCCGTTAACTTCTGACACCATGTTTCATGTGGCTTGAACTTGTATTGAATGAAGTAACACACACTAGCCAAGACTCAGATAAAGGCATCATTACTCAATGAAATGCATGCACCAAACACCTCAAATGATTATTATGCCCGCAAGCTCAGTGGCGCAAGTAATTCATGTGACAATAGGACACTACTATTGAAGGCAATACTAGGTGTGTTGATTAGGAACCTGTCTAAAATATGATTACGGCGTGTAGGATTCTGTATGAGCAGATGAAATCCACAGGAGTACATAATACGGACAAAGGTGGATTGCAAGTGTATAGGTTTGTGTAAAGTCAGGTCATTGAAATCACCTGTAACAATCACAATACGATCAGGGTCATTAAGAACGAAGTTTAGAGCTTTACTAAAAGCATCAATAAATTGCTGGTGAGACTGGGCATTTGTTTTAGGTGGCTGGTAGCACACAGCAAGAATGAATGAAATAGATTTATCAAGACACATCTCCAACCACAAAACTTTGACATTGGTGTGTTCCAAATCAAATCTACAAATGCAATAAATATTCGACTTCACAAAAGCCAAAACACTGCCTCCACTCATTANGATCAAGCTGGTGAGGTTCACCATAACAAGGTAATGAAATATTTGTATTCGGTATTGAGCTGTCGAGCCAAGTTTCANACATAGCAATAACATCAAATGCATATTCGCTGGATAATACACAAATTTCATCAAGTTTACTGGAATCATTGTNAGCAAAAATGCTGCGGACATTTAGGTGACAGATAAAAAACTTTCTCAGAGATTCCGTTTGGTCAGTTATCAGTTCAGTAAAACAAGCTCACCATTTGCATATAAACAATAGTCTGAATCCCTGATTCTCCATTGGATCCTTTTGCCTGCTGTGTAAAGGGGTGATGCTTTTTTCATGAGTAACTTATGTTGTTGCTGCATAGACAACAGTAGGTTCTTGTAATGTTGCAGTTGAACTGCCTAGCTCTTGGAGCTAGCTTTAAATAGTAAACTTATCTTTCATTTTAGAGAGCTGTACCACAATTGGTGGGTTAGTATGTGTACTGTTAGTTGAAGAACGCATGGCATCGACATGTCTTGGCAAACGATGAACAGTTGCAAAATGCATTCTGTTGACTTCAGGTTGCAGAAATTTCAGATCTTTTACTAAAAACGATCTCACAACACCTTCACTTTCGTCAGGGTTTTCAATGTTTGACCCCATCTTCAAACCATGAAAGACAACATTGAATTCTTTCGAGCGTAGTTAATTATAAGTGTTAGACTTACGTTTTTCTTCTTTGAAACTGGCAAATTCTTCGAGTTTTGTCAGATCGGTTTCCAAGCTGGAAATCTCAGTAGCATTTTCTAGACTAGTTTCTGCTACGCAAAAGCGCTGGTTGAGGTCATTTTCGATCAGTGTTAAATTGTCGGCGAGGTGCTTTTGAACTGATTGAATGAGCTTGTAATGATTGAGAAGTGACGGTCCCTTGCCTGCCTCAAGAACTTGACTGCGTAAATACCTTGAACTATCTGTTGTTTGAAAAACGTTTATGACGAGTGAAAAACTATGAGCAAATGCTGTAGCACAACAACTAAACAAACTGCTCAAGGGCAGCTAAAGTAGCTAAATAGACAAGCAGTATTAAACAGTAATATCAACTGACTCTGAAACGTGTTGAACTCAAGACTTCAAGCGTAGTGCAGTTCAGCACTCCATGAACGCACGTCCGTTCAGCTTGATGGTCAGACGAAGAATGAAAAGAGTTATCTCTTTTTATTTAACGAAAAGAGTTATCTTTTTGAGTACATCTCAGTGAAATTTCAATGGATACTAGTCTCCCAAAAGAGGTGTCAGTTATAACCATATAATTTTGCATTTGAACATTTTGATTGACTGACTGTTTCCTTTCACCCAATTTTCTAAGCCAGTTCTTCTGCTTAGTTATCTGCTTTAATTAACTAGTCTCCACAAAGGTGACAAAAAATTGAATCTATCACCAATTATTTTTGCTTATGGATTCACTTGTTCATCATCTTTTTGGAGCCTAGTAACTTCAATACATATATGTACAGGTTTCAACCATCGCCAACCTTGTTGTCGGATACCTCAGAAGCTTATAGCAAACCTTGAACTTTTCATAATTGCCTTTCCATTAAGATGGGCTCAGTGCAATATTGATTTTAGTAAATTCTCCTGAAGTGTCACTTCATGGGACCAGAGAAAAATTGTCACTATGAGTGAACTGTTCTTATAGCCAAAATACAATAAATCATTCCTAAAATGGTGTTTTAGTTTTGCCAAAACCTGCCAGGGGTTTAAAGTATTTTTTTTATCAGTGTTGCTGTTTACTGTTGGGGTTTTCACGTATACTATGAGAAGAAAANGTCATACATTTTTGTCTTTGTTTTTCAAAATTGTAGTCAACGTTTTTTTGGGATATCGAAATCTCTGACAAGTTTGACACTCATACAATTTTTGCTATTGAACAAAATGAGAATGTTAAACTTTTTCCATATTGCGGTAGCGCTTGTGTTTGACAATTTATGCACTGTTCCACCAAGACTATTGATCAAACTGACTACAGTCGCAACAACCTAATGCAGTAAAACTCATGTAGTGATTTTTCTCAATTGCAGCTGATGATCATGTTCTTTCATCACACCTTTAACAGCTCAACGATCAGCCGCTTAACTGCGTTCGTATTTGGTTATAAAAGATTTGTGTGGTGGCTGTGCATAGCAAACATTGAGAAAAACTTGCAATTGCCATTACAAATGAACAAAACATTCTGCAGCAGCAGTGAAAAAGCATCACGGTAGATGAAGTGGCAATATAGCCGAAGTTGTTACATCTAAACTCAAATGCACATAAAAGATAAGAATTCTTCCAGACCATAGGAAAAGCGCTGTTTTAGGCAAATTGTGGTTATAACTGAAGTCACTGCAAGCAGATTCTACTGTTTTACTTTTTTGATGTTACAGGGAAGCTATATGGCGAGTGCTTGCTACCACTGGTGTCAATCCACTTCCTCCTGCTGCATCAAGACGAAAGAAACCTCCTAAAGATGTGACTCGCATTCTTGGAGATCGTCCAAACCTGCATTTCTCACAGGCTTTTATTAATTTGACTATATCAACAGCAAGTTTAACACTTGTCGTTACCAATACTGGTCAGGTATGTCAACTAATAAAGTGTCATCATTGATGAAGAAAAACATGTTGTAAATTTTTCCTCATTGTTGATTACGTGGTAATGGCTACCCAATTTGAAATGAAAGTTGTGGCTGCATTGGAATTGTTTACACATGTTTTTAAATTCACTTCTGCAGTATGTATTGAACATTTGCATTTCATTTAGATAGCTTATTTGAGGTGTGTATCAGTTGCTTAAAGCTGCACAAAACTGTTTTAAATAGGTTAGTTGCTCAGTTTATTCTGACATAATTCATTCCCCTGCTTTCATAGTTGTTTTTTTGCTCGCACCCCTTCTCCCCTGTCAGTTACGCCAATGATCAGGTGCATTTCCAACACAAGCAGCCTATGTTCTTTCACCTGATTCACATGTAACAATCATTATCATTCAGCAAATGTAGGACACAGTCAGCGAGCTCTGAGTATATCGATATAATAGTAGGCATGCGGCTTGTTGACCAACAGTCATATTGAGATTAATGGGAACATGTTGGAAGACCCTTGTGTTATAAACATGAAGTCTGAGTAGTTGAATGAAACTAAATTTCATGAATAATTAAGATATAAATTTGTGACAAATGATTATCGAAATGACCGTCTGTATACCAGCTATTGACTCTATGCGTACCACAGTTTGTTGGAGGCCCACTTGAATCTTGAGGCCCTAGGCTTAAGCCTACATAGCCTACTGGTAAATCTGGCCCTGATTAACATGCAACCATGGTTTCACTCAACAAAACATGCACATTATATCATTGCTGAACCATTTTCACATGTAAAATCTTCAAGACTGATTATAACAGGTGTACAAAGCCTTGCTGGTGAATGTCAAGTGGTCTACCTCAACTGCTTTCTGTGAATCATCCCAGTGAGACCTTGCATGCCAACAGACAGCACACAATTGAATCCTTAACCCTTTAACGCCTGCGTCAGCCACTATGACGGCCGGCACTTTTTTGGCCATAAATCCCCTGCCGCTAGAGAGCTGTTCAAACCCTCCACGGATTCAGGAAGTCTTCTAGTTTTGGTTGCAAATTTTTTTTTCAGTTTTGGGTTTGGAGTTCTCTGTGGCGGTGTTTTTGAATTTTTGCCAACTTTATCTTTCCCTGGGTGCCAACCCAACGAGCTGTTTTTTGGCTCAAGATTTTTTTGGAAACTAGGCTGTGATCTGCATCTTTACAGCCCTTGATTGCCTTTCTAGCATATCTGTAGCCAAAATTATGGCTCAAAAACCTAATTTCGGACAAAAATAAAAAAGTTACACAAAAGATAACATTAGCCATTTCAGACCAAACTGGCTAGCCATAACTTGGCAGCAGATTGAGCTAGAGAAATGTTCAAACCATTTAAAGACCCGTGAAGTCTTGTAGTTTAGAATAAAAACAAATTTTAAGTTTTGGGTTTGGGGCTTTTGATCGATCACGTCATGATTGGGTATGTTTTGCAGTTGTTTTGATGACGTCATCGGCTGATCCAACGAGCTGATATTGTGGCTCAAAGTTTTTTGGATTCTAGGCTATAATACAATTCTTTAGAGCCCTTGATCAACTTTCTAGCATTTTGGGTTCCAAAGTTATGCCAAAAAATTCCAAATATTACAGGAATTTGTTGAGTAATTTTTTAGGATTTCCCAAAGTAATTTCTGGAAGTTTGGCCATAATTTTGGAACCAGAAACGCTAGAAAGTCGATCAAGGGCTCTAAAGACTCGTATTATAGCCTAGGACCTAAAAACCTTAGAACGACAAAATCTGCTCNTTTGCTTGCGTCCCAGGAGATGATGATGTCATCAGCATGTGAACAGAATATGCATAAACATCTGGCCATCATGTAAATATAAACAAAAAACCCAACATCCAAAACTGAAACAGTTTTTTTTAATTGCAAAGTACTAAACTTTTCCCATCTTTAGAGGGTTTGAACAGCTGTCTAGCATAATCTGGCAGCAAGTTATAGCCAGTTATGTCCTGTGGTGTAATTTGCCCCAGGTTAGTATTTGTGNGAGTGCAATTTTTCCCCTTTTTGGTTTTTGAGTGATAATTTTTGCTGCAGATATGCTAGAAAGCCAATCAAGAGCTCTAAAGACTTGGATGATAGCCTAGATTATAAAAAACATGAGCCAAAAATGGTTCATTGAGTTAGCGCCCAGGGCCAGGTAAAGTTGGCCTAAAAAAACACAAAACACACCCACTTATGACATCACCCACAGGGAACCCCAAACCCAAATGAAAAAATTTTTCAATCAAAACTAGAAGACTTCATGGATCTGTAGAGGGTTTGAACAGCTCTCTAGCTCTGGCAGTTGGCGAGTTGTGGCTTAAAAAGTACAGGCCATCATAGTGGCCGGCACAGGCATTAAAGTGTTGTAACGCTGTGTTGATGATTTTATTGCTGATAAATGATAACCATGCCATGTAAAATGATTCAAGTTTAAGAGATCTTTTTGCATGGAGTAACACAAAATTAAGATAATATTTGCAAGCTACCTAGCAACAGAATAGCACTACAACATATGATTTTTAAAGAAAAACCTTGTATTATGTTAACTTGTAATAGTTGTTAAAAGAAAGTTTGAAACAACACAGCAACATCATAGCAAAGCAGTGTAACTTACTGAACAAACCTTAAGTATACTTAGAACACAACCTCAGGCAGCAACCAACAGCCTCTTTATTTGTTCATTTTAGTACATGCAAAAATACTGTATGTAATACTGTTTTGTCATTTAACATCATGCTGAAGTAGCAAGTTTCCTGTATGGTGCATATGTATCTGTTGGATGGCTCTTATGCATACCAGTGATGGAGCCTATATGGCTTGGTAAAGCCTTTAAAATCCAACTTGTGAAACCAAAAAAGTCAGAAAAAATGCATAAAATTAAGTTAAATTAAAACTCGAAGCAACGATCATGAAAATTCTAGCAAAGTCAACAAAGTTTCAAAGTTCTGCATCTCAGCTTTAAACATTCAGGTCTTGGTCTTAGCTTTTTGACAACATCTTGGTCTGAAAGTTTGGACCCAGTCTTGGTCTCCGAGGTTATGGTCTTGACTACCTTGCTGCTGTATACGATAAGCATTGCTGCGCACTTTGATCTAAAATGCACAAGCACTATTGGTCCCGCCTGTCTGCAGTAAACAAGTCAGTGATCAGTGGTGTGAGGAGATTATGTATCAAAAGTGGAGTACATGCCAGATATGTTCTAAACAACCAAAAGAACCAAGTATCTGAATATTGACTTCTATAACATTTTTATTTTATTTGTCTTTATTTGAAAAGAGCAGAGACATTAAAATGTCAAAGGATACAAAATCGGTTAATGCTATGTTGCATGGTTGAACTAGAGATTTCCCCCAGTTTTTTTCCAGTTGTGCCCGTAATAACTTCTGTGTTCAGTTTTGATAAAACTGTTATGGGAATTATAGACTTTTTATTGCTATATTGTACTTCACAGTAAAATGTCCAGTAATATCATGGCTTTTTTCAGTTTATTGCAAATCACCAAATGCAATCCATTTCATTTGCTTCGGGTGGCGATCCAGATACAATTGATTATGTTGCGTATGTTGCAAAGGACCCAATAAACAACAGAGGTAATAATTCATGCCTGCAGGATCTGCACTTAGATTTGAATTTGTGGTCTTTCAAAGATTTGTGTAAAATGTGTATTTTGGATGATATTGTTTTGACCTGTGGCAACCATATGTCTTGCAGGAAGTTAGATAGGAAGAATCATAGGTTCGTTAAGTAGTTTTTAAAGAAGCGCAGGGTAAACAATTGGGGGGATTAAATTGGTATCAGTGTGTTCATGTGGGTAATATCATGGTGGAAAGATCCTTTGTGAAAGCACATGCCAAAGGCTGAGATACAGTTTTGTACTTACGAGGTTCACCGGTACGGTTTCATGAATACAGTGTTAGTTCTATCCAGCTTTAGAGAGTATGCACAGGAGGTAGCTGCATTTTTGTACTGTAGTGCAACTTTGTAAAGTTACTGTTGGTATCTGAAGAATGTAGTAGAAACTGAAATATTTTTCACCTTGTATTCGTTAACTGCAGAAGTAAAATATCACAAGGGTGGCAGCTAAACAATACTTAATCAAGCTCTACTGGTGTTAAAGCAGGGTTTTTTTAAGGTGCTTTAGGGAGAATTCAAAATTGGGTCCCTAGAATCAGAGAAAATTATCATCGGGTCCCTAGAATCGGGGAAATCAGGTCCATACTGAGTACCTAACATTTTCCTTAAAAAAACTGGTGAAAGCATAAAAACAGGCTAAAAAACTGGCCAACGTTTCGGTATGTTTAGAATATTTGCAAGAGCTGTTGTTTCTTGACAAGTGAAGGAATACTGTAATTATGGTGTTGATACACATATGTTCTAGTCATTGTTTTTGAATTGTTGCTAATATGCTTAATTGTTCTGTGGCATAATATGTGTGTTTGATCATTTGAGTTAGAAAAAGTATAAGCAAGTGGAAGGAAATGTGCTGTATTTTAATCTCATCTGCTTGCTGAGTATTTGCGACACACCTGGGACTGTCTCATAGCCCACTGATTGGGAATAACTGGTGTAGACAAGCAGGAACCATTGCTACATCTATGAAGCATTCATTAGTATCACCACACCCTTAAAAATGGGTGTACCCTGGCTGGCAGTGGCTTTTATACATAGTTTTCGGTTACGGCTGCGTGGTGCTTACGTGAGTGGAAACCTAAAAGTGACGTGTTTAGGATACGTCTCTATTTAAAGTGAAACAAGCCTGTTTTCGTATAGATGAAACTGTTACAAGTGTTATTTTTCTGAAGCTAGAGTTTATGCATAGGGCCAGATTTATTTGTACTTGAAAGAAATGGTATGACACAAGTAGTTTCAGTAAGAATGGATACCTGCATTATATTGTTAAATTTATGGTTTTTATTGGCCTGTTCTGTAACGACATTTGAAGGTATACCCATGCCTATGCTAACAGGTAGGCTGTCAGAAAATTGGACCTAGTCCTTCCATTCTTTAAATAGAGGAAACAACGATCAAAAATGTTTTTACTTATAACAGGCTTTTTTAAAAGCGTTTTAGGGACCCAAATCGGGTCCCTAGGATCAGAGAAAATTTATCATCGGGTCCCTAAAATTAGAGAAAATCGGGTCCCTAGAATCAGAGAAATTGGGTCCCTACAGATCCATACCAGTTATCTAACATTTTCCTTAAAAAAACCCTGCTTATAACCAACTGCACAAATTGTTTCAGTATTTCAAGAATTTAAAATTTCAAAGCTGTTAAAACTATCTGTTTTCTTAACCCGAACTTATGGCTGAATGTAAAAAATCAGTTATCATCTCTAGTGTACGTATGTTTTTCCATTAAAATCATGAGTGGTCAACAGTTTTAAGCGTAAAAAATAGGCTGCACCAACGCTTTATTCTGTAATACTGCAGCAATGCTCACTGAAGCTGAGAAAACAACTTAAAACATACAGCTTTTCGGTTTAACTTGCTTCAGGCCTAAGTCGGAAGTGGGATTTAATCTCAATTCCTGGTTGGAGTTACCTCCGGGATAGAACGTCAAGGTCAGGGGTGCACAACCTGCAGCCTTCAATAAAAAGTTTATGCTGCCGTGCACATATAAAAACTCCTTGTATGCTGCATGAAAATACGTACTAGAAGGGTGATCAAACCGTCTTGTGGAAGCAGGCTAGACTCAGTGTGCGGAAGCAGACTGGGCTCAGTGTGGAAGCAGAACAGAAGCAATGCAAAAAGATTAGAATATCTTTAACTCACCGCCAGTCATAATTCATAAAAATAAACGTGATGCGGCCGGCAACAGCGAAAAGGCAGTGCACCCCTGCTCTAGGCAATGGGTATCAAAGCCTCGACACGAGTAGTCCTGTTTAACTGAAGTTTCCTCTGCTCGGAAGCAGTGTTTGTAAGACTGCGTGTGAATGTAACTGAGGCATAGCAAAGCATGTTTGATTTTGGCGAAAAACCTTGTTTTCATAAAATATTGTTTCAAATTCTTTCACTTACAGTATGAGGGTTAGTTTTATAATAGACATGTCACGGCGTAGTGAAAAAAAATACTGTATGAACCGCATGTACAGAATAACTACCTTAAGCAAGGCATATACAGTATTTCATCACGTCTTTGATAAGTGCTTTACCCACCATTACAATTGACGGTAGTGGACTGACTGATACTGATATTACTAATGCATGCTGTTTCGTAAAGATGTAAACTAACTTAAATTGCTTGATAACTTTCATGTTTTGGTTAGTTTCACGTAAACATTTCTGTAGTTTTATAGTTCCTTTGTGGTGAGTAGCGTATGGCGGGTGTAAATCTAAAACAAGCGTTTGTTTTCGGCATTGAAAATAAATCAATAACTTTTGATAGCTTCTGCATTTATTCCATAGTTGTTTGTGGTAATTTGAGTTGCGCCTTTTTTGTGACAGCTTGCCATGTGCTGAAGTGTCCGGATGGCTTAGCTCAAGATGTAATCAACACAGTCGGACAAGCGTTTGAACTTCGCTTCAAGCAATATCTCAAAAATCCTCCCAAAGCGGTTACACCACCAGATCGTACTGAACCGTTATTCCATGATGGAAAATCTAGGTGAGTTTCAGATGTTCCTTGCGCTTCGTTGGGTTACAAACGTGCGTTTGCACCCCGAACGACAATGCTGAGAGCATCTTCTTAGTTGCAGGAACTTGAGCAGCAGAAGCGATCGGATAACATTCTCACAGATATTTGTAGTGCTAACAATGTCAGATACATTCCTCTTCAGATTGCCATATACACAGGGATGTAGTGCTAACAAAAATGGTGTGGGAACGCATCCAAAAATAGCCATTTTAAAACAGCTTCAAACTCATTATAAAGCAAAACGTGAAAAAGGTGTGGGAACGCCGTTACCACGCGTTCCCGCCCCACTACACCCCTGCTTATAACAGTTTACCAAACTCACTCACAAATTTTTATAGATTTTTTGATCGATATCTTGTGCTTGTTCTGCCGCTTTTTGATTCATTGTTCACAAGAATTTTTTATTTTGTAGCCATGATCTTGTGATATAAATATTGTAACGATTAGTTATAAACAGATCCAGTGATTCGTTTTACCGTAACGATAAAGGACGATAAAGTTTATGACAACTGATTTTCAATGTGTGTCACGGGGATAAATGCTAACGAGTTTGTAGGGTTTTCGATACTTTGAATTATGTGTGTGTGGTTCAGTTTTAAAATACTGGTTTGAAGAAGCAGTACTACTTACATAAGTATTTCAAAATCCACCGTTTTTATGGGTTTAGCGCAGTGAAAAGCACAGCATTACAATTGCGGAGTTTCGGCCACTTTTGTTTTGCAATCTGATGGTCTGCTTCAGCGTGCTCTTGGCTGGTATTTGAGCTCGCAACTTTATCGATTAGGAATTTCTGTCCAGTTTTCTTCAATCGCTTTTACTGAATTCAAATTGATTAATTCTGAAGACTTTTTAATTGCCATGAAAATGAAATTGATGTAGGAAAAACGTCTTCGTCAAAAAAGGTGCTTTGCCGTCGGAGGTGGTAAAAGCGAAGCACAGGTTTAATCAAGTCAAGGTGGGCAAGGCCGAACCTCAAGTGTAAACAGTGAAATGCTTGTGAAATTCATGTTTAAATGGGTATGTCTCTTCGAATAGTTTGCAAAGATTGCTCAAAATAAAAATTTAACTAAACATCTCGAGGCTTGCATTTGGGATATCATCAGGCAACTAGTGAGGCGCTTACGTTAAAAAACTCGGCGATGTCGTGTATTTCATGTCAGGCTATGAGTTGGGCCGGGAAATCAGGACTTAAAGAGTAGAGCTCGGCCGATATTGATGTTTTTCATTGCCCACAGCCGGTGCCGATACTGCTATTTTTTCATTACACAAACCATAAGTTGAAAGACATTCCAGTGCCTTATTGTCTTCAGTATGTAGGCCGCTGTCAACCACCACAGCGCGTACACGGGTTTGTTCACAGGCAGTCATCTGCTTACCGCGCAAAAACCTGCGAGTGAATGTTACGTCATAGAACGGTTTATTGGGATCAACCACAGCGGTCTGTTGTATATTACGAATTACTTGGTGTAGTCGGTGGGTTGCGTGTGGCAAGTAACAGGACAGAATTTGCGTGAATCAGAGATGAAGTAGCAATTTGTTTCCGAACACTCCGTGCAGAATAATAGCGTAGCGGCTTTTATGAACAAATATTGCTGATATATATATATATCGGCGTAATTTTGCCGATGTTATACATCGGAAACATGGCCATACAGGCCGATATATATCGGCACGCCGATGCATCGGTCGAGCTCTGTTAACAGTCTTGTGGGCGTCCCCATACTTGGCATTTCCGTGAAAGCCGGATTCAGGTCATGATTAAACTGACCTGCGTGTCTCTATAGCATTATGGCATAATGCATAATGATTTATGCAAATGCGAATGTACGAACCATATGCTAGTTCCTTAAAAAAACACAAATGAATTTTGAAATATTTTAGGTATTTGTTTTGGACCGGATTGTGTACCTGGCGTTTAGAACCTGCGTCCCTCTCCCTTTGTCAGGAAATCGAACTGCGAGGTTACTGCGATTCGCGTCTAACTCGCCTCGACGGTTACTTGTACTAGTTGTTATAGTTGATCAAAGTATTTTTTGTCTGATACTGTTGCACCAAAACCTCGGAGAGACACGCACTGTTCAGCAGCATTACACCAATGGTACATGTGAAATGTTTGTTCTAGCGTTGAAAATCGATTTTTATTATTGATAGAAACCGTTGTCCTGTGATCATGCGTTTACGTCGGAAATCTGTTGTTCATAATTCAACCAACTAGAAAATATGCCAGCTTCTTCCTACAGTTTGCACAACCTGTCTTAGCGCCGATGATTGATCACCAGTAGTGTATAACAAAGCAACCACAATCAGTCAGAACGTTTGCAAGCATTGGGAACAGCTCGATTGACCGCTATTTTTTTCTTTAAGATGGGGTGATGATGAACCAGAGTATTATAACGAAATACCGGGAAAGCTTGCTCCCGAGTCCGGTTTGAAAAGATTGGATGAAGATGTTCACCCGTCGAGTGCCTTATCGTCGCGGTCTCAAGAATACATCAATAATGGCGTTCAGGTTTGCTGCAAATCAACGCGTGTTCAGAGTTACGCAAAGCATTTACAAAAACCCATCGCAGTTTCGTCCTCATTTGTAAACTTTCGTTTGTAGCCGTTCCTTAGTTGGTCAGCTGTTTCCAAATGGTTGTAGTTTTGAGTTTCCTTCACAGGGTTGAATAAGCCTTTCGATGCATTGCCTTATTGTTTGTGAGTTTTGTCATCCATTTGGTCAACTGTGAATGTGCGGAAGTGCCGGCCCATGAGACCAACTAACCTTGCTTCAAAATGAATTTTTCAAACCTAAGCGCTAAACGTTTTTGGAGTGATACAGGGTCCCCAAATCAAAACTGTGGTCAGTGTATACGTTGATTGACAATGCGTTATCATTGACACTGTGGAGAATGTCCTCGCGAATCTATTGAAATGTTTCCATTTTTGAAAAAAAGTGTCAAAAACATTAGGAATCGGTTTTATTATTAATGGGCCAGTACTTTTGCTACTGCATGCCTAGTTTTTTTCCGTCACAGACCGATTTTTTCAATGACCCGAAAAAACTAAGTCAATTCGGTTATAATGTCCGAAAATATAGACTAGTGAATATTGTTACGGCGGATTGTAATACTATTATTGGACAAATGACCAAAATGTCTCCGCGAAAGAAAAACCACCTGCTTGCAAGTCAAACTCGGCGCGTTCGAGTTTTTTTATGTTGGAGGTGAAATATACCTCTTCACACCGTTTGAAACCCATGTTATTGATCAAAGTTTAAAGACGTGATTGAGGTGCTCGCTGCTCGTCCCATTGATCAAACTGTGCGTAGTCTTGACTTGGTTTCGACTCAAACAAAAATGCAGTTACTTCCCACTGCTTTTTTCAGTGCTGAGATAAACAACCTACGTGTACTTGCTGTTCGATAAGTCATTTAAATCATGAGTTTGTGGGTCGTTGAAACTCGTAGAAAAGGCCATCTAAATTTCGTGAAACGTGTAATTTATATCAAACGGAAACATGCAACTGCCAAAAGCAAAACCGGCATAATCTCGTCCGAAGCAAATGATGGATATTATTCTCCAGGGTGCTTTGGACGATGGTTTGTTAGGCAAGTTTTTGAGTGAATTCCACTGGTCTTCGTCATGTGCGAAACAGTGCTTCAAAAGTGTGGGCATCCTGTTTGATAATATTGAAACAACTACTTAAACATAGCACTCCAGAACCTTCTGCGTGGGGTATTGCTTTGCAATGCTTCGTAAATTGGCCAACCCATGTTTATCGTAAACCTATACAGCGATTGGCGTTGCTCCTAATACATTCTTGGAACTGGCATGACTCATCACAAGTTGATAACCTTAGCTTTTTGTGATGCGCCTTATTGGTGATCACAGAAAACATAAATACACGCTGAAGTAACCGAAAGCGTGGGTATTTCAGCAAACAACTGTTACAAAAAAAACACCTTTATATAGGTGGTCTTTCAGCGGCAGTGGCTTCACCACCTGAGAATCCTTTGTGAAGGCCCACTCAGACCTGTCTTAAAGCCAGAGTTGATCTTAAAGCCAAAGGTTGGGGTTTCCCATTTCCTCAGCAGGGCCTTTTCGACGACCTGGGGGAGAATGCGATGCTTTTTGTCGGTGCAAAAGTTGGGCGCTTGATGGCGATGCGCTTATTCGCGACAACTTTTGCGAAAGGAAAACAAATGGTGGATGCAGTCGTAACCTTGCTATAGCGACTAGGCTTAAACCTGTGGCTGACCTTTTGATAGGTATTCCTGGCTGTTTATGTTGCTGTCATCCGTGGTCAAGCAATCGTCCTCGAACAAAATTTCGACATCTTTGCATGCGTTAATGGCATTATTTGTTTTTTTAAGTGAAATAACCTGGCATTCCTGTAAATGTTGAGGTGCATTTATGGCTGTACTGATTTGCATGCTATTTTCTTGCATTTGCCAATCTGCGTGTGTTTTGTTGTTCTGTAGCCTTATAATTTCGTTTAGTGCGTATACATATCGATGTTTTTGAAGGGTGGAGAGTGTAGTGCCAGCTCCATTGCTGGAGCCAATCCCGCGCCCAGGCGAAACCAGAGAAACTTTGAAGACCACAACTATGTCAACACCAGCGTCGTGTCACACGAGGTAGCGTCGTGCACTTCCTTTTGTGAAATCGTGAATCTTTTCGGGAATTGCAGGGCAGCTTTGCGCAGCAACCTTACCGCATGGTAGAGTATCAACGACTGATGACGACCTGCAGCTGCGTTTTCGCTCGCGGCGTCAGTGTTCTTAGTAGTCTGCATCGTAACAGATTTATGTCGTTATTTTGCACGTCTGCCGTTGCATTACAGGCGCCGTCACCAGGCCCCGCGCGGTCTCACCAGTCTTGCAACCCTTCAAATCTTATCGATCTTGCATCCCCACCTACTTCTCCCAACAAACGTAAGCTGGGTTTGGTCGTTTCTTGTGTGTGATGTGTTGTCTGAGCTTGCTTGTATACAGCAAAACGGTCTTGGGAGAAAAGTCGCATAACTCGTTCGAGAAACAGACGTGATTATTTTTATTATTGTAGTTTCGCCCAACTCTCGTAATTCAAAATACGAGCGGTTCAAATCACGGCTTGTTGATTTTCTTGTTTACATTCAGAATTCTTACCTCGCATCTTACTACCTGAATGTGGGTTGCATAGAAATTTTTAGCACAGGTTACGTTGTGGCACGCTGTGTTGTTGGAAGTCTTGTGTTCAATTTCCAGCACATCGCGTTCAAAATCAGCGTGATTGTCAATCGATGAATATCACACAAAAACTTGCAGCGAAACGCAACCCTGGCTAGGGTCACTTGCAGCAAGCTCCCAGGCTCATAAAATAACGCTCTGTGCGAAGGTGATCCGTCACAGTTCTGAAGTAATTTTCATTCAGTATCGAGACTTTTGTTCGGTACCTCCTTGTGTCTGTCACAGTGCCAGAGCAAGTAAGCTTGATATAGCCGCGAGAACTTGATGCTGCCGCATTCCGTTGTCGTTCGCGCGTAACATGTTACGGCTGAACGATTTTCCTGCAGATTGCGCTAAGTTCTGTCAAAGCGCGCTTGGCTTAAACCACGAATGGTAGGCTGGAAAACTGTTGACTGCTGGTTAGCACACGCCATCGGGCTTTTGTTTGCAAATTTTATTGAGCAGATTCACATCCGCAGCAGCTCACTTCATCAAAGCAGCACCGGTGTAGAACATAACATGAAGTTAAATAGGCCCATTGGCATAAAGCGTAAAGCGATTAAAGTTCGTCGACCTCCTTCAAGGACGTTTATCGTCGACCTCCCTTCAAGGACGATTATCCTTTTATCCATTCTTTACTAATCTATCCACCGACCTTTCTTTTCGGTCAAAGCATCCCGATCACCGTATGTCCCTTTTCGTTGCAGAGGTTAGTGCTGGAGTCGGGGGTGCGCTGGCCATTGCCGCGGCGATCGGAGTGTCTCGTGATGATCAACCCACCAATCAGAAAAGGCCTTCGATAGATGCGTTTGATATGCGTAAGTAATCACCGTTCAGCTGGTAGCAGTATTGGAAATCGTTAAAGATCAATTGTCGTACGTTCGCATTTGCTGAATGCACGCCGTGTGCGTCCTGTTTGCAACCAGAGCTGCGGTCGGCATGCGTGACAACGCGCTATAGTTGGCCTTCGAGAGGTGCTTTTCTGCATTAAGTTGATTCATGTCACGCTGCGCAAGGCGTGTGTCTTTCTCGACAGGATATAGGAATTGCCTTACGCTTGTGGTGGCATTTNTTTCCTGAAGTGCTTAATCGCTGTTGGCCAGGCCAACCTTTACCAGCACGATGATAGACACTTTTGCAGTAATGATCATGCTACCTGCATATTGATGATTAATTGCAAAGTGTTCGTTGACCTGCTTTCAAACGCTTGCACCCCCATTCAAATGCATTTGTTAACTTAGATTTTACCAACGAGCTTAACGTTAGATTTTTCGATTTAGTATGAGCATCAAGCAAGCTCATTGATTGTATTGGAGAAATCCTCTGTCTGCATTGTGGGAATGCAGGTTGCCTTTCGTGAGAAGGCAAAACCGCATAGTTTTAGTTCAAGTATTGGATGCTGTTTGTTAGTCTCGGGCATATGTCACCGAACTCCGAAAACGCCACAGTTTTTTAAACAGGCAAAAAACTTCTTCGATGTCATTTAAGCGCCCGCCAAGTCTCAAAACTGCGCTATGTTCGGCCACGTCTTGCACGCAGAAAAACAGAAATCTTCTGGCTTTTGCTGCCTTGTTTCTTTTTGCCCGGACAGTGGTAGAAATTCGATTGCTCCAATGGTAAAATACCTGATTTATGATAAAAGTGCTGAAAACTCACTTTTCTGCAGAAAAGTTTGCCGTCTACTCTTTCTAAATCAGCAGACCCGTAATTTTGCGAGTGTTGAGTTTTTCTTGTAACATCAGCATTTGATTCGAGATCTCTGGGATAGCTTTTGATAAGTGGTTATTTTTAACCGGTACTGACAGCAACAATTATAATTTTCGAACGGCAAACATGCCAATGAAGTTTTTTATTTCGCGATACGCACGAATTGGCCTTCCCGCCTTTGATTTGTTTTCCGTTGCGCTCAGTGGCTTTGTCAATCAGCCGGACGTCCCATGTTGTGTTTTCAAACCTTGTTCAGGTCCATTCGCCAATTCCGCTCATCCTGCAACACCGAACACTGTCGCGACGAACGCACTGCAGGGCGAGCCTTGGTTTCACGGCAGTGTTTCGCGCAAGGAGGCGGAGGAGCTGCTGAAGCGCGACGGCGATTTTTTGGTGCGCGAGTCTTCCACCACGAAAGGGCAATTTGTTCTGAGCGGGTTGCAGGACGGACAGTACAAGCATCTGCTTCTGGTCGATCCTCATGGGGTGGTATGAAAGAGTTTGCATTGCAGTTGTCTGTTTTTCCGCAGGGCGTTAAAGCCGTGAGTTCCTTTTTTGTCTGTTCGCCTTACCAAGTTGATGGGAGCCGGGTCGCTGAGTTTTCCACGTTCATGGAACGGAAGCAACCTTGATGATGTCAATCATTTAGTTACGATCCGATTTTGTTTGGACGTCGCTTCTTCAACATCAGATCGCCCTTGACGATGGTTTCTGGTATTTAAGTGATCATGCTACAAAAGAAACATGGCATAAGGTTTTGGTGCCGATTAAACAAAGCAGAGATGATCGGATAGTGGTTTTTACTATCCGAGCTTATCCTGTTTTTCTAAAAATGGCATCCGATCCGAATCCTACTTGCGTTGAAATCATACGATCCGTAGTCGAAAACTATCCAAAAAAGATGGTTCCAAAGACAATAAATAAATGATGTGCATTGTACAACATACTACAAGAGGTCAAGTGAAAAAAAATTATTTCACAGCCTTGAAGCTCAAAATATTGAGTAAAGCTTTTCGGATCGGATATCCGTATCCATTCTCGCTTAAAAGCAGTTTTTGGATGTCAGTATTCGGTTGAAAACTTCTATCCTGCCGGATATCCAACCGGCAAGCCGGACAGTTATTACCTCTGAAACAAGTAACTAGACGTAAGGCAGTTGAAAACCGGTATGCGACTCGCCTTGGCCTTATGCGGTGATTAAAGTTGCCATACAAGTTACTTAAGTAAAAGTATAAAACTACTCATGATAGAAAGTTAANNAGTTTTGCACTACTTAAGTAATTTGAAAAGTGGTCATTAACCTGATATTAGTCACGTAACATTGTTTAGCCTAATTTATTACAAGCTGAACAGCAGTTAAAAACGAACGTTAATCATGGTAATAATAAGGTAACTTCAGTAAGACTTGATCTTCAAAAAATGTAAAGCCTACATTGGCTCGCCATGGAGTAAAGATGGTCCCAGCAGCTGCAGAAGCAAAAGTATTCCGTAGCATGAACAGGCTTTTGAAAGCGGGCAATAAGTGCAACACGTTAAGGCCCCGTGCTCCCATTGACAAATAGATGTTTCAGCCACGGTATGCCTTGCAGACCCATTCAAACACTTGAAACCTTGTTTTTTCACCTCCAAGTTGGCTTTTGTTTCCTGAAAGGGCTGAAATATATTCAATCTGTTTTAGGTTCGAACGAAAGATCGCCAGTTTGCCAGCGTCGGGCACCTCATTTCTTTCCATCGTGACAATAACTTACCGATCGTCTCATCTGGTTCTGTTCTGTCCCTGAGGCAACCCGTCACAAGACAGATAGAGCGCTGACGTGTCAGACTGCATGTGTCTTGCTAGCCCCATTGTAAAGGAGCGTGTAGTTCAGCGCTTGCAGCGCAGACGCTGCACACAAAGAATCCCTGCGAAAAACTGATCTTTCCAGTTCGGAGCACGTGCAGTGGAGCGTTGTTCGGATTTAAGATGAGCTCACAATCTCCTACGCTTCCAATGATTTTCCTTCAACTCGCCACGTCCATCGCAGACTCGCATGGACAAGTGCACACGGAGCAGTCGGGCGCTGCGCGCATTGCGCAGCAGTTTAAATAGTGGAATTTTTACGCAAATTATTTCTCTCTGACTGCGTCTGCTCTCAAGTTTGATGATAGTGACTAGTTTTTTTCGCAAATGATGTTCAGGGTTTAACGCAAATCATTATCGAAAACACACAATTTGTTGTGACTGGTGAAATTGCGCTCCCTTTCTTGCTTTTGTATTTTCTTTGTCCATTCGTCCGCTCGTCGTCACTGCTGACTTGACCGTTTTTTTGTTTAATTTGTTTCGTTAATCATAGATCGATGTTTGTATCGTTGCGCCCTTTTGTATTTTGAAACGTCGCCATGCGGTTTGGGTCGCATAGCGTAACGGTTGTTGAAAGATGGTTGATGTAACTCACCCAGTTACATCAAAGATGGTTGATGTAACTCCCCCGTTTGATGCAGTACAGTTCAACCAGTGTTTGGTGGTATACAGTGATGGAGTCAATTGAAGTTATATTTAAATTACACTTTTGGAATGAAATTGTAATCTAGATGGGGTTGAACTTTTTCGAGAGTCGCAGTAATTTGTTTGAGAAATGTAATTGAATCCGTAAGTTCCATGCATACCTTTAAACTGTTGTTTAACCAGCAACAAAGCACGATTATCTCGCTGTGGTTCGTATGCAGGGTTTCCAACTTATTTTGCAAACCTTGTGATCATTCCACGTAACACTGCACTACATTGGGTATTATGGTGTTATTTCGATTTAGTGCTTGAGAATTTCTGAGGTAATGTCGTGTGGCAAGGTACAGATATGGTTAGTAGCAATAGATATGTGCCTGATAATAGAAATGATGGAACGGTGTCTACCGTAATTAGACTTCACAGTAGATAAATGCTTGAACTTGATGCGAGTAATTTACTCCATCACTGGTTGGAAATCCCCTGCGCTGAATGATGTCAACTTGACTTTGATCTGCGGTGGCAATCGTGAGATGACATTTTTTTGTATAAAAAACAATTTCATTATTGTTTTGAGTGCACGTACTTGACATGTAAACCTCTCGTTTGCACCACGGTAATCTGGATAGGCCTTCCAGAAAAGTGTTGTTGATCGGAAAGCTGATTTTAATTGTTAGTTGTTACCACTTCAGGCCGCATTCAAATTTCGTGTGTAACCCAGTGAATTGCCAGGCTTGTCGCGCCGCCAGGTTTTGGATTCTGGGGGGCAAAGCAAAAGAGCGAGGGGCATCCACCCAGTCACATGGACTGACAAAAGAAAAGGCATCGTCCATTTCCACTTGGAGGGGCCAACAATAGAGGGGACCATCCCCTCTGCCAAAAACTTCTGTGAAATGCCCCATCGATCTGATTTCCGAAACGTTCTTTGTTGCATGAGCTTTATCAGGCAAACTGGTACGGTTCACTCTCGAACAGTCTGTTACCATTCAGTGTGATTTGTTTTACCCGGTTATTGTCTTTAAATCAGCTGCTGCTCGCCACGTCCTAGTTTGTGGCTTCTTGCATTCCAAAGGACTGCTGTCGTTCACCTTGGGTCGCCGTTCAACCCCGTTTTTCTTCAGCGGGAAGTGCCTGCTAACTGCATAAAGTATCTGGCTCTGCAATTCGGTACCTTTGTACAAAGTCGATGTTCCACTTTTTCAAGTCTATTTTTTGGGTCGTGTTTTGTTTCACGATTTATGCGAAATTTCAAGCACGGCTTTGATTAAAGAAACCTGTTCGCAACCTCTTGATCTGGGATGAAGCGTAACGCAGCAACCGTAGCAAACTGAACATTGCTCCTGATATTGTCTCTTATATCTGGTAAGTTGTTTATTGCCCCAGTGCGTCTTAAGTAGGTTACCTTCGGGAAAAAAAGTTTCCACCTCGTATCATTTTTTCCACAGTATTTACTTTTTCTTCATTGATCTTGTCTTCTGTCGTCATAATCGCTGTCTGGTGCCTCGTTTTCTTCCCACAAGCTTTCGATCTTGCACTAATTGCATTCTTGTGTGCGTCATGTGTACCTTCTGTACTATCATGTTTCATCTCACAAGTCATTCCTGACCTGTACTTATCCATCTCCACCGGAGAAGTATCCGATCCAACACCATAAATTGACACCGGCGGCGAATCCAGGGGTGCAGTCGTCAGGGCTTTGCCGTCGAGAATTGGTCTATTCCGGCTGCAGTATGTTGTGTTTCGAAAGGTGAGAGGTTGCGAAAGGGCGTACTTATTAAAAAAGGTACCATTAAGGGGTACGATGCTTGTTTTGGGGTAAGAAGTCCTCCCAAGCCCTGAAATCGCCGCTGGTTGTTTCGCGAACGAGGGGTAGTGGAAATGCCCTGACTATTCCCTGACCTGTTCGTTGCGTAAGCGCTCAACTCTTGACACCCGCGTATCATCGTGTCTTGTAACTTGCATCGCGCCTGATTCGTCATAGTTCATTTGCCAAAGTTGTTTGAGCGATACTCCGGTGTGTATGTGTGTGGATTGTTTGTATCGTATCGACCCAGTCGTTTTGTATATAAATTTATCTGTTGCATTGGCGGGGCTTCTTGTTCTGGCACAGAGGTGCAGGTGCATTCTGTACCTGATCGGTCCCGTGGCCACGGGGGGCTTTGGTGGGCTTATTCCCCCAAACAAAGCTCCACACGCCCCCAAACTGAAAC
>JGI24021J15306_10000881_pt1 | contig 26689 bp, 18 predicted proteins | sample Ectturendosymbi1_FD_15306 | JGI IMG/M metagenome (IMG submission 15306) | reverse complement strand
GACGCTTACTCACGTTTGTGGCACAAACAGTCACAATTGGTGAGCAAAAGGTCTGCCCGGAGTCGGAGTCGTTAAAATTTTCTACGACTCCGACTCCAGAGCCCTGGCACACACCAAAATTTCTGCGCACACAGACTTCAAAAAATTAGAGGGACCATTGCTTGAGATTTATAAGAAATGAACGAATAAGCTAAACCTTAATTTAAATAAAGAATTGGTACTTTGGGATAAGTAGATTGAGCTGTGAGTACATTCGTTATAGCAGATATCTGCCTTAACTTGGTGGTAACTTAAACGAAATGACAGAATACTTAACCCAACTGTTTATAAATAGCCTATGTCCTCAGTTTTCGTGAATGATTAATGTTGTATATTTGCAGAGAGTGAAAACAATCGTTTCATCTCTGAAATGATTTTGTTTAAAAGTACGATTTTGCGTTGTTATTCTGGATTACAAAACCATTTAGCTCTTGTCTCATCACTTTAATTGTCCACATCTACTGTAGAGAATAGCATAGTCTAAACCAGTGGTTCTTAACAGGGGGACGCGCTGGGAAATTTCCAGAGTCGCGAGACCTTACGCGCCCTACAGCATGAAAAGTTTTATAATTAAATTTACCAATAAAAAGGCTACATTTGTTTATGCAACTTATTCAAAGTCAGGGGGGCCGAAAAAAAAGGACAATTACTTAAAGGAGGCGTGGTAAAAAAAGTGAAGAACCACTGGTCTAAACAAAAACAAATTGCTGCTAACAGCCAGTTTCTGTTTCACGCAAGAACAGACTCTTGTTGACGGTAGCCAGGCCAATTAATTAAAAATAGCTTAAATATTAAACTGCCTATCCATGCTAGAACCGAAAAGTTGAGTTTGTGGTTCTTTCAGTATTTTCTGCTTGGCGAAGTAGATTTTGGACAAACTCAAGAACCAAGCGCGGTATTTGCTTTCGTCGGTTCCCTTTCATGACAGACCATGTTCATAACAGACAATGTTCATCACGGATATGCGATGATTGTCACACAGGATTGGTAAAAGACCATGATGGAGGTCGTCTAGTCAACCAACCCTGGTGGGTTTCAGTTGCCGACGTGTTGCAGCAGTAAATAATTTCGTCATTTCTGAAATACTCGAGCCCTAGTCACTGCAGCACAGTTGTCTCTAGCAGTAAACGATTCGTAAAATAGGCCTACTCTTTTTGTAATATACGAGCCTGGGTAGGACAATGGTTAGCAAATTTGTAAGGTAGGCTATTTGATGCGGATCACACGTTTGCTTCTTTGCAACAAGTTTGCCAGTATGCAGAGCTTGCCTCTTGAAGTTTTAGATGCTAGTTAAATCAGCTACAACAGCTTCTCGTAAGCTTTAGGCCTACTTGAAAAAAAATCATGTGTCTGTCTGCACTGGGCTTATTTCATATAGTTAGCTGAGGGTGTTGTGAAAATACTTGGATGCGCAAAACTTGTCTTCGTGCTGTTATAGAGCAGTGGTTTCCAAACAGGGGTGAGAAACATCATTCCAAAGGGATCTATTTATTGCTCTCCTGCGGCTTTTTTCGTTTTCTTTGTACAACCTACAAATCGCTTGAATGCACATGCAGACACTTTCCACGTTTTGAAGAAACCGGTAAAGCAAGGAACAGGAACAAGAGTTGTTGAACTGGAATAAATTAGCAAACTGTTGGAAGTCAGGCCTTTTATTTTGTTTTGCACGTATAGTATTTCAAGCAAATGGTTATTTTTTGCGGAGTGTATTCGAATGTTAATCTGTGTCACCCTTTTTTGTTCTTGTTCATCTTTGATTTTCTGTACATATTACTTAGAAATGTAAATTCCTTTCTAAACGCTTGGAAGTTAGTTTTTGATTATAAATTGTAGGGAGTGCGAGATCAGAACAAGAAGACCTTAGGGGAACAGCAGTGAGAAAAGGTTGGAAAGCCCTAGATAGAAGATTGAAACACTTATTTAGTATTGCTTCGAAAATCAAAACTTATAAACAGCATAATCCCTGTACTCACTGAATGAATTGCGACTTTTGGTGCATGAAAAATGTAGACTAGTTACTACACAATACAGGAGTTGACGTACAGTTGATCGGATCGACAACTATACGATATTTCAGGGCGGCAACACAGTCCCGCATGAAAACGTTAATTCTTAAGAGACTGCAGAACCAAAATCGGCACAAAGAAATTTTTGAGGTGGAACTAGGCGTAAGTAGGGAATACTTCCCGCTTTTACAAGCGGCCAAGCAAACCGCACAACTGCGTGGCGCCCCCAAACCTAAGTTGACCTAGAGTCACGCGCTCCCTAAATCCGTTTCTTGTACGTTGTTTAAGGGTTTATTTCTTTCAATCATCACCTGCGCACCCGACACATAATATGGATTTCAACCGAAGTTCAACTGACCCACCGAATCTTTCCGAAGACCGCTTTACGAAAATGTTGCAGTAAACTGTGCTAGGCTGATCCGACTGGCATTTTGTGCATCCACTTACCTCGGGCAAGCTCACTAGTCACTACATGATTTGATAGCTTCATTAAATATGAATTTAGTCGCAGGCCTTAAAACTGCAAGCGTTTGAAAGACAACTGAAACGCTGATCAAATCTCAGAAAAAGCTGTACTCACGGTTGATCAAGTTCTCATTTCGTCTTCGCGATTCGCCTCAGTTCATTGGAATATTTTCAAGAAGTTCACCAAAGCCACGTTATCCTTCACTTCACCCGACAAGCAGGTATCTAGTCAGTCACAGAGTTTCGTGAGTTATAACAAGGCCTCCTAGAGAGAGGAGACCTTGATATCTCTCTACGAGGCCTTGGTTATAAGCCACGGTACCTCTAAGGTGGGACAGCAAAACCTCCATGCAAAGTGGCAGAGGCCGAACGCACAGCCAAGGAGAACCTCGCAGCCAAAGGATACTCCCCGCGTCAGTCTGGAATGTGTAGGATTAATAGTATTCCACTTGACATGAAAGTACACGATCGCGTGCGCGATTTGGCGCATTACAGTTCACGTTTCATTCACGACACGCCCAAACGAATGAGCACCACCGAGTTAACAGCAGTAACTGATTTCAGTTGCGAAGAATGAATGGGGTGGGTCGGACTCACGAAGCCGCGTCCACGCAAAGGGTTAGTAGATCGAACCTTGGCGTCGTCGTATCATTCTACTAAGAACCGCAGAATAGGGCTTCGGGCTCGCTCGCAAGCGCGCCACGTCACTCATCACTGCGTGTCGCAAAAATGCGTGACAATAGAAATACCAATGAGGTTTATCGACCGATGTTCCAGCCTCATGAAGAATTTGAATACACTGTCCTACCAGAAGTCGACCAACAACCCCGGACGAGAACGTCCATTCAGAGCTCTCTGGTTGGGCAGGAAGTTTGCGTTGTGACTAACCACCAAAGTGAGCACGTCAAATCTAAATCGACTACGCAGAAGGAAGCATTGTGAAGAACAACAAAGTAATAAGTAAACATTTTGCTGAAATCTTTCCACTTGAGCTTCTCACTTGCGCCAAAACAAAGCGATGTTCAGTCAAATCAGGAAAACGAGTGGAAAACGCAAGGGGGAATGTTCCTGAATGAATGAACGATTACATCGCGACCGCAATGAGCAGCTGCGCCAATAGTTCTTCAATGAAGTCAACAAGTCGCTCATGCTCAACGGTGCTGGTCAGGGTCCGGAGTTTTGAGCAAATCTGGCAAGTGGCAAAACATAGCAAGTATGCAAATCCTTCCCGGTCACGCGCTACAGAAATCGAAGAATGGAACCTGAGTTCATTTGACCAAAACCATCTGAACATAAACACCAAACGCCTTAAAGTTAGTTATCAGCAGTAAATGCCAAGATCAACCCCACGTTTTCACTGATCACACAGCCGCGAATCAAAGTTAATACAATTTACAGTTGCTGTCGCGAACGCCTCAGAATTTGTTCTTTCGTTTCGACCCCAATCCTGGAAACAGCCGGGGGCCCATTCGTGCAGACAGGGTGTTGATGATAAAGCTTTCAGGACGTGTGCCTGCTACGTCAAGCACTTCGTCACAAAGAATGTCACGACCCCGGCCGCTCAAAAGAAACAAACAAACAAGCACGTTTGAACGACGCGAACGAGAAAATAGAAGTCCTGAAACGAACTATTGCACCAACAGTCGAATAAGGATCGCCGAGGCGAGAAATTAACCTATAGAAGAGTTAAAGCACAAAAACGACGACAGTTGATAAATTAACTGTACTAAACGTTACAAATCATAAGCGTTCGACAACTTTTTACAAGTTATGTGCATAAAACGAAAAGTTAATCGCAGCAACCTGCGGACTGCCCAACGAAATATCGGCTTCATCGCGCTGTAAACGTTCAGCGGGTGGCACTTTCGCGCATTCCAAGCACTTGTGCGCTGCGAGTGCAATGAGCGTGGACTAGTAAAGCAGTTGACAGTGCTAAGGCAAAGGTTTTGAAATGGTCGCATCGATCAAGAGTTTGTCCTGAGCGACGGTTAACCTTGCCGCGAAAGAACGCAGAACTGAAATGTCATCTAAACCTACCAGTCCCCTACTTTGCAGGATGTATTACACGTTCGATGGAACGGCGAATCGCCGCAGTAACTTGCATCCAGTTGCCAAGCAACAAGCGAAGCTCACAAAAGCGAGCTTGAACAATTATTTGACGTGAATCGCTTCGCAAGGACGGGATCCACCGCGAACGCGTTTTAGAACAGTGGCTGCATTCCCTTCTCCTCAAAATCAGCCCAGGCGTCGTTGAGTTCCATGAAGATCAGCTTCGCATAGTCTTCGTGCGGCTTGCCCGAAGCTTTGTCCGGATGCACGACCAGGCACGCCTTCCTGTACATCTTCTTTACCTGCAGGGCGAGCTACACGGTGAGGCACAGCAACGTTTACCGAAAGCAAAACTAAATGAGAAATTATTCATTAACGGCAGTTTAAACTGTACGAGTAAGACGCATTGACAACCCTTGCTGATTTCCCTTTGATTTCGTGAGTTTGGCGTGTCGGTTATCATATTCACAATGAGTTAGGTCACTATACGTGAAAGTTACCAGGATCTAGCAACAGTGTCAGCTCGCGTATTTTGGTGTTAACATTACTATATGTAGCCCAGGGTTTTCTTTAAGGTGTTTTAAGGGACCCGATTCGGGTCACTAGGATTGAAAATCGAGTCCCTGGAATCAGAGAAAATTATCATCGGGTCCCTGGAATCAGAGAAATCGGGTCCCTACAGATCCATACAGGGTACCTAACATTTTCCTTAAAAAAACCCTGATGTAGCCAAGTTTATCATATCGAAGCACCTAATAATTAAAAGGGCCAAGTTGTCAATCAATCGCGCCCCTTCGAATGACGCCAAACGTAATCCTTGTGAATTAATCGTTTGCATCAAACATCAACCAGAATGACATCAAGAGCATGCTGTCTACCGACAGAGACCGGAGGAATTCTCGAGAGAAGCAGAACTTACGTCGTTCGGTTGGACGAGCTCATGCATGCCGCACTGCTTCCATTTACTTTCGCCCTCCCACAGAACGGTGTGCAAGGTGGACAGCAAAGCGCGTATGTTTCTCTCTTTGCCTTCAATCCACTCCAGTATCTGCGAAAATGCACTTACTGCGGTTAATAACAACGAGTCAAAATATCATAATAGAGAAAAGTTGTCTTTTGTTAACGCTTTGGTTCACATCTTCCAAACTTATGTATCCAAACTGACACATAATTTACATTTACTTGCCCTGCGATCAAGGCATGACATTATATGAATCCGTTCATGTTTTATGTTGATTGAATGTTCCACTAGACGGCTCCAAATTTTGCCCAAAATATTTAAAAACAGTCAATACTTTAATCCTAGTAGTTGCATTGTTGTGAAAATGGTTCGTTGAGGTGAAGGAATCTGAAAATCATGTCGAATTTATTAAAAATTGAGAAAATACTTTAAAAGAAGCTTTAAATCTTAGGGTTGTGCACGTCCAGATGTCCCCAAAGCCAAAGGCCGTTGGCAGAAAAAAATTTTGTTACAAAGTCTCTATGCATCTAACTTACAGTTGAAACACTGCCAAAGCTTGTCGGCACTTTTTCATGGGTAATGCAGATCTAAACTTTAACTGTATTTTCCGTTTTGGCTTGTTTGACAAGCCAAAATGCACCAAAACATGCACATGCCTATTTCACTGTACTAATATGTGGCTTGAAAGTAACTGCTTTTGCTAGAAATGAAAAGATTCACAATGTTTTAAATAACTCGGTGTAACTGTTACATTACAAGCCTTCAATCTTGTAACAAACACGTACCATTTGCAGTGATCAATCATGAAAACGTCTTATTTGAAATGACCAAAGCTGCTTATTCCTATATGCACTGTGCTCTGAGTTAATCGCTAGTCAAGCATCTAGAAGTCTTTACAGTGCTTCATTGCATACCTCAGAACAACGTTTTGTTCATTTTCAAAAGGCAGCATCAAGACAAAAGTGTACGTTATTCATTTTCTGTTGAGTAAGGATAAAGAATGAGCTGCTGGTCTCCCTATCAAACCAGCTTAAGCGCTTGAAGCAAATCGAATGTATGCAACCCAAAGCAGTGGTTCTCGTTTGTTTCTGTCCCATTGCTCCCCTATGTCATATAAACCAAACACAAGGGAGTTTTTAAAATATTTTAATTCAAAGAAATGAACACCACGTAAGAACCATGTGCTCAGTGTGATGACCTTCACTATCGGTACGACTTTCAATGCATTATCTATATCAGTGGTCTTCAACGTGGGCGATCGCCCCCTGGGGGGCGATTTCTGTAGGTTAAAACGTACTAAAATTTTGAATTGATTCCAAAAAATATTACTTTGGAATCAAAACATTTGATGCTCTTTCGACTCCATGGTTCGTAACAAAATTTATAGACACATGATATCGGACTGGTGACGTAATAATCAAACTAACATCGTTCTGTGTAACGCTTCACTGCACCAACTATCCAAGACTACAGAGTACTGAGCTTGTCTTTGGTTGGGAGTCAAGTATTGCGGTTCTCAGTCTCACGAAGATTATGAATGTGTGCAGTGTGTGGTATTGCGTTGTGTCTAATATTTAAAATGAGATAAAAGAGTGGAGAAACCGTTGCACTGAGTAGTTTGCTAGGTTGGTTAACCCAATCATTGCATGACCAACGTCAAAAAACGCACAGTAAGCAATAGCATTTACCAGCTTGTATACGTCAGCACGCGGGGTTTTGAACGTTTCTTGTATAGTATGCATTAATTAGTTCAATTATACTGATACTGATATTGGTTGAAAGCAACCAATACTGGTACAGCTATCGGAAAATCTCCAATCGACCAAACTCCAATTTTTAAAGAGGAAAAATTCAGCTTTTAAGATACTGAAAACGGCCCAAAAATCACAACATTGCTACCACTAAATCATCGTATCGACTTTCGCGGCGATAGCGAAAATCAATTGCAAGTTGCCGTCAAGTTTAGCATTTTTCGTCGTGAGTTGTCACAAATTCCTCCAACCCTATGTGCTATTAATTGCAAAATTGCCTTGAAACAAGTCCTCATGGTTTTCGGTAGACCATTGCCAAACCATTGTTTCGTAGGCAAAAATGTCACATTCCATTACCATGCGTTTCACAATCTTTTGAGTACCTTGAGTAAAGCAATGTATCTAAGTGTGTTTTGTTGCAAAAACACTGGAAGTATGACTGTTGCGAGACGATTTCCGTAGCAATTAATGGCTAGTGAAACTATTTACAACTAGCCGTACGTTATAAAATGTGCTTATCGTGTTTTTCAATCAGTTCGAGTTTTGTTGTACTGTGTTCATCTGGCTTATGACAGAGTACAACAGATCAGTATCCTAGAAAAGGAGTAACTTAGACGGCGAGTAAATCTAAACACCCTATCTTGATTAAATGAAGGAGTCCAAAAATCCTTTTCGCCACCTGTTTGTTTGAGGCTTGCTATGAAATCATTGTGTTGTGGAGATCACGCCGCAAGTTAAATTGCGAAGAACGTTTCTGGGTGAAATACTTCTTCAGCTAGCATAAGCGAATGCGATTCCACCACCCAGGAACGTCTCATGGACATCCAAAGATGTTATATTTCATACACACGGATGGTAAAATTTTTGGATCAATTGCAGTGAGAGTTATCCAGATCTTTGGGAATAAGTGAAGCTATTATTACTGGCGTTTCCAACGAGCAAGGTTTCTTTCAAGCAGCATACTACATGTGCGTAACAAATACCGCAATCGTCTTGACATGAATCTACATGGCTCATGCCGTCGCGTTCGCGACGATCAGAATGGCGAAGACCCGAGAACATCTGCGGGAAGTTCTTACACAACGCAATTGCGAGCACTGCACATACAGTAACAACACAATAATTGTCCTTCGAGTGCCTTCGACGATCGCCGGGATTTGATTAGAGTGTTGAAGAGATCGCCCATTTCTCGACCGCACGCGCTTGGTCTTCGACGAAGTTGTTCCGATGGGAGGCAAGAGGCAACACGACCGGACTCCGACGAAGTTTGCATCCGCATTGGAGAGTTTCCCTGTTACAGTCATTACACCGAGCGCTTGGCCAGACTGAAGCAAGTTCCAATTTTCAAGGTCTTGGTGCGACCCGGCCGAGACCACGACCTACCGGACACGAAGCGAGCGCTCTACCCACTAGGCCACATGTCCCAATGACATGAACAAGACTGGGAAAACGCCATGCGACTTAAGCTGACCAACTTACAACCTGCTTTGAAAAAGCTTGCAGATAAACACCAACCGTAAGGTTCGCATTAGTTGGAACCAGCTGTTAATTTGGAAATGATAACATTTATACTACAAATGCGTTTGCATTCGTTTTGTTTTGTGCTAAACCAGATCGACCACTTATATTTCATTTGCAGTGAATTATTTCTAGAACAAAATAATATTTTCAGAAAGCGCAAAAACTACCGGTAGGGGGGCGATTTCCAAGTATAGTTTCTGTAAGGGGGCGATTTTACACAAAAGGTTGAAGACCACTGATCTAAATTCTAGAATAACTTTATTGGAGTTTTTGAGAGCGAAAGCTGTCCTGATAAGTCGGGAAGTAAGTTGTTTTGACGAAGCACAGTACAGCAAAGGCTAGCTAATTATTCCAGGTTGTATTATATTTGGGAACTGGGTTTATTTTTTCGGTCATAGACCAAATTTACCTTGAATTGACCGAAAAAAAGAGTCAATTCGGTCATAATACCTGAAAAAGTTTACTAATCAATACTGTTACGGCGAGTTTTCATATTATCACGGTAAAAATGACCAAAATGTCTCAGCGGAAAAGAAAACTCAGTTTTGGAGAGGATGAAGAGGGCAATCGGGCAATTGCCCCGCTCCGCCAAAATTTTCAAAAACACAATAATTTTGCGCGCCCCCGGAAAATAGTACAACAACAATTTTTGCTCCCAAAAAATATCAATTCGTTGCGGCCCAGAGTTAAGCTGTTGCTTAAGTTCTATGAAGTTTTGAATAGTTCAGATGAATCTTCTATTTTTCAAGTTTTGAAATATGTCCTCAGCGTCTCCTGATGAAACTAGCTCATACCAACCTCAGAGGTTGCAGAAGATCAAGAATGTAAAATTACAACAACATGACAGTAGTTATTCGCGATCTGGCTGCAGAACTGCTCCGCACAACTCTAGCCATCCAATGTGCCTTGCACGTGGCGTTGATGTATCTAACGAGGCAGTGACGCCCAGTCGGTTGAAAGGTAATCTCAACAGAAAGCATCCAAACAATAATGGCAGCGACTTCAAGAAGTTCAGGAATGAAAAAGCAACCCACAATTCGATCTCTGTTTACCAAGACACACATGAGGTATAGCGATGGTCTTATCGCGTCGTGTAACATCTCTTTGCCAAATGCAAAATCGGTTAAGCCGGGCAACAGCAGCAAAGTGCTATCTCAGTTGTGAGTGCTGTGCCTCGAGCAGTGATGCAGTTCAGCATCGCGTTGATGAGTGATGATGTGCTGAAGCAGCTTGCTATGATTCTGCCCGTGACAAACACTCACTGCAGTAAGACGAATCTACATTGGATGATAATGCATCGCTGCTGTTGAGACATGTGCTATTTGTGCGTAATATGCGACTTCAAGAAGAAACTCTGTGAAGAAAAAGAAGAAATTCTGTGAAGAAAGAAAAAGTGAGGAATATAATGCAATTGTGCAACAGACGGTGCACCAGCCATAGTTACATGCATCGAAAATTCATAGCACTTGTGAAAAGAGAAATTCGCGGACTTATTGCCATCCGCGGCGTAATTCGCAAGCTGTATTTGGCTGCCCGGAATTTTAGTGGTGATGCAATGCATCACTCACTGAGCATTGTCGTAAAATGTGCCTACAAGGTTACATTTGTGGGAGGAAAATACTATCACTGCAGCCGAAGCTTTCCTAGCTGTCAAAAGCTGCTGGCTGGGAAGGTTGCAGATTGCGATGAAATCTGACTTCAAATTCTCGAAATCTCATATTGAGGAGTTTATTGGCTTGCTCAATACTCGTGTGTGCCAAGTAGCCAGGTGTTCTGCTCTGAATGTCGAGCCACATCACCGAACAGAGGTCCCAGCTACGTTGGTTCGGCCATGTGTCCAGAATGTCCCAGTAAAGATCCCCCGCGGCTACACCCCGGGAAAGCGACCCAGAGGTTGACTAATGACCAGGTAGTGTGGTTACGTCTCCAACCTGCCTTGGTCCCATCTTGATGCGGAGTCAGCAGAACTATTAGTGGTACCTGAAAACCGTAACGCATATCAAGTCCTGCCAGGGCTGCTACCCCGCGACCCTCCCCAGAGGAAACCCGGGTGCGAAAATGAATGAATGGTCAACTGCCAGCGACCTACAGCGCACGGACTGGGCGTGAAATCAGCTCAGCCATTCTATAATAAAGCTTCGTGAGTTACTTTAGAAAAGGTCTTCAAGAAATTTCACATCGACTACCTTAGCCTTCTCGGGATCAAGCTCGGATGTCTGCGCCTCGCGCTTGAGGTCGGCCAGTTTTCGACGCGCCTCTTCCTTCTTTGTCGCCGTGAAGCCGCTTCCGGCGAGCAGGTCGTCAAAAGCGTCCTCCTTCACCTGAGGCTTTACGTCTGAAACGCGTTGGAAACGTCACTGTGTCATGATTCCGTTTTCGCTTTTGTGTGAAATTCATTGTCTTGCATATGTACCGCGCAAAATGCTACGTGCAGTGAAGCTCACGGCCTCGCATTATGCCCTGCATTCCAATTCAATATTCTTTGGGTTTTACCTACCCGGTTTGAAAAGTGCTGCGTCAACCTTTATCACCGAATGCAAAACCATTCCCAAGCACTTATCCAGGTTTATACGCCCTCTGTTGGGACCGCCCATCATAGCATTTAATTTCACGGCGGGCTTGTACCAAGATTTCAAAAAATGCAGGAATAATACAAGATCAGCGGTAAGGGTGCAAGCAAAAAGTAACACGATTTTGATAAACGAGATGAATCATAACCCACGTTTGGTACTAGTTTTTAAAAAAGCGATCAAAAATATTTGAGCTCAACTCATTGAAGTGTTACAATTTACAGCATGGCCAAGTCCGGAACTTCCAGCATAGTTGAACCAAAATACTAGTCCTAATGAAGCTTTCAATGCTACGCAATATATCATTATGTGATGGCTACATTTCACAGTCCTTGCAGTTCCCCATGCAAACAGTGCAACACTCACTTTACATTATTCCTAATATTGGCACGCAACAGAAGCAATATGTGCAGCACAATGAAATGGAAAGCTGTACACTTTTTCCTAAAAGGGCACCTGAACAAAAGTTTTCAACAATCCGTAATTTTATAACAGCGCTTCATTATTACTTCTATCAAAACCAACTTACTTGCTTTCCAGCTGTGGCTCGACGGCGCGAAGCCGCCCGCGAAGTAATTCGCTTGAAGCGGCTTCGCTGCGCCCTGCGCTCTCCTCCCCGGAACAGGATTGCCGGCTGCTCCGCGAGCTTGACTGAAAGCGCCGACGTTCCGGTTTTGCGTCGCGTTGCTCTGCGACGCAGGCTGCGCGGACTTGGTCCCGAAACTGCCGAGGTCGGCGAACGGGTCGTAGGCACCAGCGGGCTTTTGCGCCGACCCGCTCATTCTCGCGCTGGGCTGAGCAGCGCGCTTGGCCGGGTTCGACCATCCACCTTGTATGAGATCGGGCCCCGTGTCTCTTTGGTTGGAAGCTCCATTTGCACGGGAGGCAGGAGCAAAAGGATCGAACATATCCGGCTGAGGAGCCGGAGGGGTCGGTTTTGCTTCTTTAGCGGAAGATCCGAACGGATCAAAGCTTCCGAAGTCACCGAAAACGTCGGACGTGGCAGAGGGGGCCGTGGCCTTGGGTTGTGAAGACGGGGTGGAAAAAGAGGAAAACGGATCGAAGCTCTGATTGGCTGGTTTCGACGGCGGCGCGCCGCTATCGCTTCCGAGTCCGCCAAGCAAGTCGGGTTCGTCTTGGGACGTCGCAGGAGCAGGTGCCGCCTCCTGGCCCATACCGGACAGCAGGTCAAAGTTGGACGGAATGCCTGGTTTGTTGGCTGCGGCAGGCCGGGCCGGCGCCTCAGGAGATGAGGAAAGACCAAGGAGATCTGCTTCGGAGGCCGTGTTTTGAGCCACCGACATCTCGGCGAAATTGGTTTCAAACGGGAGCCGTGACGAACCGTCCTCGTCAGTCGGTGTAGGTTCTAAGGAAACGGAGCGAAATGAGCGTTTTACCAGACAACAATGCTTTTTGTCTGAACAACAACTGCCTCANAGAGAAAAAAAACAAAAAGACATCCAACCAAAGCGCGCATGTTTGTATTAGTCGCTCTATCACGTGACGAGTGCACTGGATCGAGCAAAAGATCGTTCAGAGGAGGGGTGTGCAACACGGGAGCTCAAGTTTTGTGGCCAGCGGAAAGGTCCAGATTTTGAAGCAAGTTTTTAAAAAAGTATTGCCAATTTTCCGTGGGTGGCCAGCATGTTGTGTAAACCGCAGAGCTTGACCTGACGTGGACCAAATAGGGTTATGTGCATTTGGCCCGGCAATGCCGCATGGTTGCACACCACTGGTTCAGGGCACAATTTGCTCTCTTCGCAACTAGCAACGAAGAGTGCAGACGTTTAACGGGGTAAGAAAGCAGGCGAAAAGCGAGATTACCTGCAGTCGGCGCTGCTTGCGATTGTCTCGCCGACGGATCATCATTCTCCTGCCAGTCCAAGGTCGCGAAGAAGTTGCCACGATTCGCGCCCGACCCAGCTGCCGCACTGCGGTCTGTTTTCTTCGCCGCTTCGCGATTTTTCGCCGCGTCGTCTTCAGCGCCAACGTAAGTTATCGACTGCTTCACTTCGTCTTCAACGTGACCTGCAGCGAGAGTGGAAAAGAAGCTGAGCGAACGTTGTCGAGCAATGACTAGGGCAGGGGTCTCCAAACTTTTGTGCCCGAGGGCCACATGAACTATTACACAACGGTTCGAGGGCCAGGCATCTTACGTTTTGAGACTGTTTCGGGATATGTTACATTCTGCCAAATCAACAAGTTTTTCGTAAACACGTTATTTTTTAATTACTGACAAAGTGTCTTCGCGGAACTGATTTGGCCCGCGGGCCGTAGTTTGGAGATCCCTGGCCTAGCGTGATGAAACCTGCCAAGTATTTGAAGCTTTTCATGATACGAAGTTTGTTTTTAAAACCAATAAATTTTGCAACAACGGAAAAGAAAAAGCCCGTAAATTGCCGGTGTTTGGTGATTAGCAACATCGTTACAAACTAGATGCACATATACTTGACTGATTTCTTTCATAAAAAATTTTCTCGCGGCAAAATTCGTCGCTACACGTAACTACTTGCTCTTGCTTGCAACAAAACACTGCGGTTAGGAGCCTGACGTTCCGTACATACTGCTTTGCTGCAGAGAATAAATCACAGCAGTTTTTGACCGAAAACTTTTAGCGCGTCACTGTACAGCGACACACCAACCAGGTGCAGATAACTAAGTTTAACCGACGCTCTTCTAATGTTTTCACGGTCGGACGAGCATTCACCAAACTTCTGCAGGACTTCTTGTTTCTCTTCATTGCTGCTGAACAGAATATTCGGGTTGAGACTTTTCGTCGAAAATCCCTCCCAGACGTCGTTCGACGCTCTGCCTCCACTGTCGTCATGCACTTCGACGTGCAACGTCACGGTAAATCCCTCCGGGTACTTTTCTTGGATGTCGCACGCGTCCAGGTCGTATCTGTCAGATGCCAAGGGCTAAGTTGCTGTCGTGGTGAAATACTAAGTAGGTTTTTTGAACCGTGATTACCAACATACGTGGCACATGTCCTGCGTGTTACGACTTTCATCTTAATTCACCTCAACCAAAGGAATCGTTACCCAAGCAAATCTCGAAAAGAAGACTTCCTTTAAAAATCAAAGACGGCGGCGCATTTGCGATTTTAAAAATGCATTAACATTTTCTCAGGCGATTTCTGAGATGAAAAAAACAGACCAGAACAGCTGTTAATTTTTTACGTTTACAGGTCATTGAGTTCTTAAATCTCAATAATCTATCTACAGTTATCCTGAAATACGCATCATACACAGCACCCCTACGTTTTAAATTGGATTTTAATGGTTCCAGGCGGTACAAATCCTGTGTTGAACTGGAGCTGGAACATGCGAATGCCGGTCTGCTTCGCTTGAAGTTGAAGCTTGCCACCGAGGATTTGACGCGCGTGGAAGACTGACAAAGAGACGTCGGACCCAGAAACACCCCCAACCCGGGCTCCAACATCGATCGTTGCTCTTCCATCTTCAACAGTAAACGCCCTACAACAACAAAAAACAATTAACAGGAGCGATTCAACTGATCCTTCTCCAACCAGGTGTGTGCTTTGAAGGCAAGACTCAGTGCAAAAAAGTCATTGTATAGGATAGCGTGGTTACGTTCGGGTGTGCTTAAATTTTGTGTGTGGATGCGCTGTTTTCAGACATTTACACCAGACTTTGCAAATCAACAAGACAGGTTGCATGTGGCTGGATAAGAGTGGAAATGTTTTGTTTGCAAAAAATCGTCAGCAACCTCCGGAATTCCAATTTAAAATCTACATCAGTGGTTCCTAAACTGGGGGTAATATGCGATTCTTTGGGGGGTAACGCAAAACCAAAACCACATTGTTGTTCTGTATTATGAGCGATCACTGCAAAAGAAACTTTCGACCTGAAATGCGAAAATTTTTATTGAGGGTAATAAGACATAATCGTTACCTTGATTTGGGTAACGCCTCGCACAAGTTTGGGAACCACTGATCTACATCATAAGAGCTCGGTGCCTCAAACTAAACCATTCTTTGAAGCACAGCACAAGTTTGCTTCTCCGCCTATCGCTGAGAAACCACGGAATTGCTAAAAAGACAACAGCTAATACACGTTGCCCGGAAGCATATTTAGACTAAGAAACATATCCCTCGACAATGCATGTTGTTGTTTAAAAATAATAATAATAACCAAAAACGGGAATACGTCGCACGGTCACCGCCATTAAAGCAATGGGCAAGGCAAGCACGGCATGAGTCCGTCGAACACTGATCGATATATGTACAGTCCAGGAGCAGCAAACGACGCGGAACATTCGTGCCACTGCAGCTGATCTCACCTGATCGAATCGTAGTCAGTAGAGGTGGACATGACCCTATTTTCGTTGACGTATACTTCACAAAAGGGACGGCACCCGTTCCGCTGCCGGCTGAACAAGGGCACAGGCAACATCTCCACCATCTTCAAGCTCAGTTGACGGGCGTGCGGCCGCAGCACCTGTCCCACGACAGGTTTTTCCAGTGACGACATGTTGCACATGTATTCGATGTACCTTATTAAAGCAAGATAAGGATGTTACAATAAAAACCCAAGTTTTCAAGGTCCTGGTGCAGAACAGTTGTGGCCAGACTTTCTCATCCGGAATGCCATTAGATTTAAACACTCCGTCTTGAACTTGAAAACCATAACTTGCTGAATATTCGTAACTCCGCAGTCTAGCACCAGTAAAAAACAAAATCGACAGGCGCAGTGTTTTTAAAAGGTTTGACTTTGCTGGCCGTTAAAACATTTTGAGAGACCTCAGTTATTTTACCTGAACACTGATATGGTCATATAGCAAGGTCTGTGTATTATGATGGTGGCAGTAAAGCGAGTTTCTACTGCATTGTGAGAGACCGCTGGAAATTTTCGAGAGACCATCTTGGTCTCTCAAAACGCCTTAAAAAACACTGGGCAGGCGTCTTGAAACGACTACAAAAAGCGCTTTCGAAGCCGGCAGGCATTCGAATTTGATCACAAGCCAGCTCACCGTCTGTGAGACGGTGCGATGCCAGGCGGGCAGCGCTTGATGCTGAACATGAAAAGCGCAGCTTCGGTGGTGCTGAACAGTCCGCACAGGATCAACACCGAACACAGAACCACGGCCGACTGGGCTCTGCCGTCCTGCAACATGAAAGATGGCATTGTGAGTAAAATGAGGTTTGTTTCGTCAGTGGAACAGGCGCGTACCGGAACAATCGTCATTAACGGAAGTGGCGCATACCGGAACAAACGTCACTTCCAAGCTCTCACAGCGACGATGGCCCCAGACGAAGGCACAGGAAACGCAGACGACCCATAACTCATGTCTTACTTATCTATCTCTGAGGAGTCAGAAACTGTTAACTGCGATTGACCCCACTCCATAACGTCCTGTCGAGCCGAAAGCAAGTTTGAGATGACTAAGCGAAGCGGAACAAAAGCAAACAAGTCAAAATCCAGCGTCGCACTCTGAAACATACTGTGCAGTGAATAACAGCGACATTGGATGGATCTTTCTTCAACCACTGAACGATGCTTTTGCACGACGTCACGAGGACTTTTAACGACGGTGCACCTCGCGACGACCAACCCGCGTTGACAACTCTGTGGTGGAATCTGAAAGACAATTGTGCGATGCCAGGGGAGGTGGTGCTGCAACCGCTCGAAACAGACCGCAGCACAACACGCTATTTCGCGTCAGAACTTCGGTTCGAAGAGCATACTTTGCAATGTTGTACTGCCTGGTGGAAAGGTTGAATACAGCGTAGTGGTCCTTGTGCCTCGCGTCCAAGAAAGCGCAAACCTCGTCGATGTTGTTTTTGTAAGTCGCCTCCATGCCGTCAGCGGGGAAGGACATCACTGCAGGAGAAATGTAATTTTTACTGCAAAGTCATACACTTGTGTAATTTTTACTGCAAAAGGGTTAACATTGTCATACACTTGTCAAGCAGTGCGCATATACATACATAAACCATCAAGAAATCATTTGGATTGACTTACTTGACTGACAGAGTTAAACCAGCTAAAAAAGGGGGCAGTGAACTTTGGAATGACGATCGCACTAAGTATAAAACTGCTACAAACCTCCAGTTGGCCAATTGTTGCCCCATAATTTCTACACAAGAGTAAATGAATTACATTTGCTTGACAGTATTTTAAGTTTCTATCTACGTTTTAGAACCAATATAACAACTTCTTTACAAGAGACTAGTCACTAGTTCATGACAAATCCGTGTTCTACATTTTCGGGAAATAAGCGATTGGTGAAGATTAAGATTTCATCAAGAATTGGATTCTGCTGAAAATCAACGCATTCGTAATGCTCGAAAATGGTGGCGATGGCAACAATCGCCACTCAAACTACGGTGCGTTTAGGTTAACAACCATAATACGAATAAGAACTTGCCTGCTAATTTTGACGTGATATAAGTCATGTCCATGTCCGGCTTAGTGTAGCTCGCTACTGTGTCCCTGATGTTAGTAAAGAGCTTGCCTGCTCCGCCCCTGACCATACTGAACAGCCTGGAAGAATCTGACTGCTGGGTGCCTGCAGTGACAAGAACTTAATATGAAACACAGCAACAACCCACATACGATCATGGACGCATTTTTGAACATATGTAAACCTTAAAGTTTACTTCCCAAGCGGATGCATTACTGAAAGCATGGTGCACCTCGTATAAATTACAGCATAGCATCCCACAGTTATAGCAGGGGTGGCCAAACTGCGGTTCTTCGAACCTTTGCATGCGGCTCTTTGAGCTTTGCGAAAAATTATATATTTGTTCTTTATTTTTTATTTCTATTGCAAAGTGTAGAAATATTGTAAAATGGTACTGTGGTACCTAGCGTGCCGTATAGTATTACTCAGCCGTTCCAAAAAGAATTATGAGTCGTTTCAAAAAGAATTCAAAAAAGAATTATGATGTCACAGAAGCGTAGATTGCAACTAAATCCGTGTTTTTAGACTTTTATGTTGCGGCTCTTTGTAGCTTGGGTTTTACGATATGCGGCTCATACATAGGGCAAGTTTGGCCACCCCTGGTTATAGGGTCGTATTTATCACGAAGGTTAAATCCGAAGCTTTAAATCACGCACTTCATTACAGATGTCAGCTGCCGCAAGCGCGGACAATATTTTCGCCAGCTGTATTTGCGGGTGAACTAAGATGAAAATAACACAAACATATATATAAAAAAAACAAAATAAAGCATTTCTGCCACTTGTGCTTTGTTCGGTGACTCTGAAGGACACGTGTCGCTTTACGACGTGAAGCAAGGCTCGAAATGCTAAGCAAAGCACCATCTAATGAAGAAATGCCGACAATGCACTCTTCGTCGTCTGATTCTCCGGCGCTGCAGTCACTTTCAATTAAATCCCTGGCGCTTCCGTCATCATCGGCGGCGATCGGGCACTTGCCATACCTACACTGACCGAAGGACCACTGAGGGGCAGCGCTGTGGCTCGCCAGAGCAAACGACAGCTTCGAACGACAAAACTGGACGTTACTTTCTTCCTGGCCGAGCGCAAGCACCTCGTCCACAGCAGCCGGATCCGGACTGGCTGACAGCCCTTCCTGGGCTTGACGCTTGCATGCAGTGCGGTGGTTGACCATCGCTTTCGCCAAGAAACTGGTGAGCATGGCGGCCCGCTGCCGTCCTACCACAGTGGCCTTGACTTAGACAGTTTGTTTTAGTCAGTTAAGTGTCTTCACATTTATCACTTCAAGTAAACAGCATCGCCACTGCCAGATAAAGACACGTCAAAATTAACCTTGAGCAACCGAATCGCTGGCAGCAAGATGGGTAAAACCAATTCTCGAATGGCTGTCTCGCCATGCACAGGAATTCATCAACCTGTTCCCTTCTAAAGCTCATTGTCAAACACACTACGCTGCGCCTAGGCAAAACGCACAGCTAAGATCACAAACGATCAAGCGCAAGCAGCTGAAGAGGTTTTGGTTCAACTATTTCGAATTTCTTTTCTCAAAGTACGCCTGTTGAATAAATCATGAGCTCAGCCCAACGGCGACAGAGCAGCGCAGCCACAACGGCGAAAAACTGAACGCAAACAGCAAAAATCGTCCTCGCACTCAACGCCCGCCACCGACCAGTTCCGGGGCTGCGATAGCCCAAGTGTACTTTACCAACAGCTAAGCTTCTTCACACGCGGAAAACAAGTAGCTATACTGTCTGGCCTCACTCCCGACAACATGTTCGGAGGTTCAAGAGTCCGCGAGGCCTATTTCCCCTCGTTGCAAACCATTACGTCATTCTCTCAGTCCTTCCGCTTGTTTCCTTGGCGCGCACACAAGTAGCACTCGGCTCTCCTTTCGAGCTAATTAAGTCTGGACGCCCGAAAGTACTGTCTTGGGTTTGCAATAGCCGTTTTCATTTCACTGCATATACAAGCAATCGATGCCGGCAAGCGATTAACGCGTTGCATCTGTCGTGCTTTACCGAGAAAATCGATGAAAGGGTTGCCTCGCAGCCATACGTTTATCAACTGTTGACTAGCCACCGAGGATTGACGAGCTTCGTCGACACCGCACGGCACGGCACAAGTCAACGACACTTGATCGCAGCCAACATCGTGCATGGCCCAACAAAATTGCGGATGCTCACTTCGCGAGAAACCGGGACGACGCAGACCGGGAAGTGTCAGAAACTGTGAATGTAAATTACTACCATTTTGATACTTTGGCAACTAACCACTTGCCAGCCCACTCTTTAAGTATCGTCAGCTCGCGACAACTTTCCACTGAGAGCATCCGGATACAAGAAAAACACTTCCTGCAATCTGGGGTATACTCCAGCTTCCTCAGAAGCCACGGCGATATACGTAAAATATGAGCCACTAGCACGTTCTGATAAAATTGGCGTGGACAAGATACTCTAAAAATATGGATCAGCATATGGGAAAAGTACGCCTCTTACATCCTCACATTCATCATCGCGATTTTTGGAAAAAGATCACAGAAACCAACAATACTCTATGAAACCGTGGTGTTAAAGTGATATCTCGCCTTTCAATTGGCGCGGTGCAATAAGCCTAAAACGTTAAGAAACATTCCTTACGTCACACGTGAGTCATATACCAGGATTTAACAACCTCGTCAAAAGACAGCGTGACCAATGCGACAGAGAACAAACGCATCGCAAAATTAGTTGACGCGTTCAGCTAGCCACAAAGTGTGATCATCCTTTCGTAGCCACTCCTGACATCACTTTCTGAGGTACACTTTCTGAGGTACACTTTCTGAGGTACACTTTCTACGGTTATCTGCCGGGCCCGGGGCAGCGGAACGAATTTTATTGTATGGGGTCCGATTTGGACGCACTACCTAGATCATGGTTGATTGAACGTGTGACATCATCAGTGATGATTCAACCATTTAACCCTTTTTGCAAAATTTTTAAAAGATTAAAATGCGAAAGCGCACGAGGACTCGCAGTGATTTTAGCGCAGATTATTTTCATATTTTTCCAGTTCCGAAAGACGCGTGGTTCTTTATGAAGCAAACCTGCGATAAAATCCCAATCAATGTAAACAAGATCGGTGCCAATATTCAAGCAAATGCAGGTTATTTAAAAACATCCCAAAATCGTTATCGTCATATCTATGTGACAGCAGACAGTAACATTATACGGCATCATCTACGAGACTTAACCAATACGATACAATTCATTTCGTTTGATTGTGAGCAACAACAGAAGGCTTGTGTGAAACATTTGGCACTGACCGACCGATCTCAAGAAATGAGGAAATAAGATCGTACCCCGGCAATTTCGAGATGTAAAAAAAAATTATTTTCTTCTACAAGCGATCACCAGTCACACTTGTTTGGATTGTGATGTCACCTCACAATTATCAGTTTCTGCCAGGATGACTTGTAGCAATTATTAAGCAGTTTGTCACTAGCTTCACTTTTCCTTCTGGGTTAGGCCGGTGTCATCGCTAATTGCATGCTCGCATTTTATACTATAGAGCAGTGATTTATACTCGCAGCTCTCAGGACAACAGGTGGCACTCAAATATCGCTTCTGCTGCCCTCATTATTAAGAAAAAACATTATCAATAAGATAAGATCAAGATCAATAAGCAATAAGAAAAACATTATATTGGTTAGAACAGGGGCGCGCAAATAGCGGCCCGAGGGCCAACTGTGGCCTGCCACAGCGTTTAAGTGGCCCGCGGAAGCATTCAGAAACTATCTTCAAATCGGAAATTTCCTTGAACGCATCACAACAACTGTTAGTGCTGACTGCTTAGGCTAGCTAAAGCGGGACTTGCTTCTATTTCACTAAGGAGGTACGGCCCTCCGCCAAACGCGGCCTTCTCAAAATGGCCCCAGAGCCAAATTAATTGCCCACCCCTGGGTTATAAGTATTTTAGTAATACACTGTTGAACCACAATTTGCTCGTTTTAGCAAAAAAGGATTTCACTAACAGCCTTTTAGCACACTCTATGGCCTGGTTTTTGGATGGCAATTTCCACTAAGACATACCAAAGAATAACGCTATCTTACTACAACTTATTTCAAGCAACTTAACTTTTTTGCCTCTCTTTATTCGTATTGACTGTAATCAAGAGTTTTCTGCATTTGCTTTTCTTATTCCGACATCTGCAGGTTAAGGGTGTTTTTTTCTGCACGCAAAGATGCCTTATATCTTGCTAGCTCATGGCAGAAATAGCAGCAGATTAATTTAAAATCCGTTTGGTCAAGCCAACCAGCTTTGAGTTAGGTCACCCACCAAGCAATTAAAGCAGTTTTGGCATGGCAAGACTGGATGTCGCTGTACGCCACCTTGGTTAAAGCAAACGCATTTTTTCTCAGAGTTTTTCTTTCGAAACATACTGATGAGAGCCCTGCTTGTGACAAAACTTTTCTTTTCCTGCACGCAGTCAGACAGTAAAAATTAGACAACATTCGCTGGAAGAGTAATTTTGTACGGAAAAAGATAGCAACTGTGTCCTACTACGGTAAGCATTTAAAATCATTTAATACTAACAGGCACTGCAAAACATTCTCTACACAGGATACGATTGTAAGATGCGGAATTTCAATGGTATGTACATTCTGATAAACAAAAAAGGTACCTTTGCATTTGAAATTTTGTCTGGCAGTGTGGTTTAGACATAAACCCGCGTCTTATAATTTCTTCATTGACTCTCTAGCGCAATCAGTCGGCGGGTTACGGCCGAAATTTCCTCGAGCCGATGATTCAGCGCCTATCGAGGTCATTTAACGGTCAGGCCAGCTTCCCAATATGTCACAAAATTTCAGTTCAGTCATATGTACTCGCTTTTGTATTCCTTTCGGAGTGTCACGAGTGATCTAGGGCGCATCTCTCCGCTTGCCTGCGCCGTAGGTCACGAGGCTGCTTTCGCAGTGAATGCTGCACTAGTGGCGAGTCGCCCACAGAACCGCGCGAGAACCGTTTCCTTGGACTATCAACACTGAGCACAAGACTAGACAGGGCGCAAGTGCCGCTCAAGTCATCGGTATGACCAGACCGGGAATGGAATCCAACCTGCCAGTTTTGGTGGCACATGCTCAACCAACTGCGGCACTTTGCCGGTTTGCTTTATTAATTGAAAGGCAAATACGGAAAAAATCAACAAAAAGTTTATTTAGTGGTAGCACTAAAAAACAAAAAAAAAGAAAGAGGAGCTATCATCTGGAAGGTGATAATCAAAGTAGACTCAAAAAATCTACTGAACAAAAGCAATCAAGTGCTTACTCAAGTCTACGTTTCCTTAATGTCTCTTGTAACAGTTGCCAGGCTTTCTCAATTTTTTCCTTTCTAAACCTTTTTCGGCCATTTTAAGAAAAACTCGGTCAATGGCCGACAAAAAACAGGTTTTACTGAAGACCGCGTAGCGCTGATCAAAAGAAGGGAACGCTAGATTGAACTATTGTTATTGCTATTGACAAGCAAGTGTCAGCTCAAAGCGATCCCAACTGAAAGCATATAAACCGAGTACGAAACCTACGCGCAGCCGTTTACTGTTGAAACCGAGACCGAATCCGCAGATGTCGAGATCATGTCTGAATTCGATTGATTTTTTGCTGTGTGCGTGAAATAGTAGTACTCCTTCATTAAAATAACCAGACTCACTAAGTCTCCAATTAGGAGAAATGCGTAATGCTGGAGAAGTACCACAATCACGCCAGAAACGTAGGCCCTAACAACATCAACAGTCCAGGCTTGCCCTAATCAACATGCGACGCAGGGAAACAAAATCGTACGTCGGGAACAATATGCTGGTCACACTGCACTACTGCGGCGTGCCGCTCGGGACCAAAAGCTGCCTATTGTAGAGTTGTGTTCGTCAGAGAGATCTGCTTCCTCAGCATTATTTCCGACAGACACGCGAGCGCTTTCTTGGTAGCTGGAGTGGTGCACCCTTGCAAGATATTTTGATTCTAATTGCGACCACACAGCGTCACAGCATTACTGGATCACCGGTCTATGCATATTTTGAAGCAAAGCTGAGAACAAGTTCCTTTGGCCAATTTTGGTGCGGCGGTGATTTCGAATCTGATGTCCATTCTTTTGTTTCGGCCTTCAGTTTTTACTAATCTCATGTTCCGACCCCCTGAAACCTTAAAAATCTCATGTGAGTTACATCAAAACCAAGGGGAAACCAACTTTGCTGGGATGTTCAGCAGCTGTGTGCAAACGACTTCTGGCTTGCCTAAATTACATCAATCGTCCATAACAGCATTCTTCAATCAAATCAACATTTCACCCACCCACTGTGTCCCAACTTCCAGTACAGTTATAGGATTGATTATTGCTATGGGAACGTCTTATGTTCCATTGGAATGGAGGCTATTCATAGACAGTTCCAAAAAAAGGCCTTATTGTGTTCTGTTGCATAATGGCAACAAACTTGCTTCCATGCCAATAGATTATTCGGTAAAAAAGAAGGAAAGGAAACACACGAAAACTTCTTGACAAAATCGAATATGCCGAGCATGAATGGGTAAAATGTGGAGACTCTAAGGTGTTGTGCAGGATCCTTGTGGAACAGGGCGGGTACTCTACATACCCGTGCTTCCTGTAATTATGGGATAGCAAAGCATGAACACTGGATAAAAGAGAATGGCCAAGTAAACAGATGTTTGCAATTGACGACAAAAATATCAATAACGTTCCATTAATGAATAGAAAGTACTGTTACCACCATTGCATATCAAGTTGAGGTTAATGAATCAGTTTGCCAAGGCATTGGGCAGAGAGGGAGAATGCTTCAAATACGTATGAACGAAGTTTCCGTGTCTTACCCATAAAAAATCAAAGCAGGTATTTTCGATATACGGTACTTTATGAAAGACACGACGTTTTATTTCCTCAATGAAAAGAGAAGAGCTAAATGCATTGAAAGCATTCTCAGATGTAGTGAAGAATTTCCCGGGCAACATCAAATCCCAAAATTTGAGCGAACTTGTCGAAAATTTATTGCACTTTTCGCAACTTACGGTGTAAGATGAGCGTTGAGGCAAATTTCCTGCATCGCCATCTCCAGATTATTTCAAGGTGCCAAGCGAAATTTATGGCTTGCGAAATCGCAGTGAATTATTTGTGGCAATGCCAATAACATCTTCGAGCATTCACACTCAGTGCAATCCATCGCATCTCCGGTGTCTCTCCAAATCCATCGCATCTCCAAATCCATCGCATCTCCGGTGCACCAATTCCCAACATACCGGTGCAATAACAGACATGGTACAGCAAAACGGCTATCTGGGCTTTGTGGAGAACAAGTTTGCCAGTACAACCGATAGGTTGCCCGGTCGTGGATTTGCAAAGCTTTCTGCTTAGCTTTTCGTCTTCTAATATAAGGTCTGGTTAATAAAACAATTTAGCTGCCATCTGCTTCACCAATAAAAGCGAAGAAAGAGCAGAATTTTGGTGAAAATCTACATTATCCAGCAAGGAAGGCAAAACTCGAAGGAGCTGACAGGACGGGTCACTTATCAAACTAAAAGTACCAACCATTAACAGCTGCAGATGGCGTTTCCCGTTTCACTTCATTCAAAGGCTCGGCAGGAGCCGACGGTGGTGGTCCTGAAGATCCATAGCACTGCAAGAAAACATACGATGGAGTCAAAACAAATCGGCGTAGCTTACTTTCACAGGGTTCCTACGCAATTTTTGATATGTATTTCCAGACTATTTCAAGACCTTCTCCAGACTTTTTTCCGGACTTTTTCAAGACTTAACTTTCTTGAATGACCTACCCAAGTCAAATATAAGCACAAAAATATTTAAACACGATATAAGTAATATTATACTGTATCAATCTTGAATAAAATATTATGAAAGTCTATGTCAAAAGATCAAGTCTGGAAAATTATTTCCTTTTTCCATACCAAAAGACCAAAAAAAATTTTCCCAAGCTTTTCCAGACTGAAAAATTACCAATTTTTTCCATACTTTTCCAGACTCCGTAGGAACCCTGCTTTCAGAGCGGTCCGCATTCACTTACTGCCAGTTGTTTCGAATATGACAAGTTTGACCCAAGATGTAAAAAGCTCACGCAGCACACCGCACAGACAGACAAGACCAGGTGCGGGAAAGCTTTTGTCAACAGGGCCACATTGTTCTGTCAATAACTAGCGAAAGGCCAGCTTCTACAAATAATACTTTTTTATATAAAATACAACATACTTTAACAATTTAAATTTTAAGATAGATTTATGTTTTAAAATTTGAACTTAGCTTGTTAAATCAAGAGGATGGCATTTTTATTGCATGTTTCTTGTGTTTTATATCACCATATTTTATTTTGTGCAAGTGTGCATTGTGCATACGAGGGCTGCTAAAAATGTTCACCGGGCCGTAGTTTGCCCACCCCTAAACAAGACTATAAGCAATGACGTCTTACAACCATCTAATTCTGTTTAAGCACCGTAACCAATACAGTTAAAATGCTTTTACCGTGGAGTACACTTTCTGAAAAATAGCATCGGCTTTCATCAAGTCGAAGCAGACACATCGTGTCGAGGGAATGGGGGTACATTTTTATGTTGGAGAAAACAACAACTCAGCGAAAGTACACAATCAATGGCAACTGTTTAAACCTATTTCTAAGCAGCAAAGACCTGCTCAAACACCACAGCTCCACGTGAAACAGCAATCATCTAGTCCAGTGGTTCTCAAACTGTGGTCTCAAACTGAGGGCTTTTCAGGTGGTACGCGAACAGATTTCCTGTCATATTGAAAAAGCTTTGCTAATTCGTTTCTGTGTTATAATTCGTTCGTGTGTTATGCTAATGTTGCTAATTCGTTTATGTGCTATATTTATCTTAAGTACATTTGAGCAAACTAC
>JGI24021J15306_10000878_pt1 | contig 26705 bp, 16 predicted proteins | sample Ectturendosymbi1_FD_15306 | JGI IMG/M metagenome (IMG submission 15306) | reverse complement strand
ATAGACTAAATATTGGACTGTAGAAAACCGGGAAAAAGTGCTGTTTTCAGATGAGAGTCATTTTTGTTCCAAGGAAACACAGCAGATTTATTAGGACTAGGAATCGTGGCAATTAAGTCCTGCCCAGTGCAATGGGCTAATAAAGGAAGCCAAAAAGATGTTCTGGGGCAGTTTCAGTTTTTTAGTAGTAGCTTCGCTTATGGAAATTGAGGGTATGATGAATTTATACAAATACATTGATGCAATTGAAAGAAAAGCCATTCCAGATATGAGAAAGACATTTCCTGATGGTGGAGGAAAACTCCAATAGGATATTGTCCCGTGTCTTTCATCTGAAAAAGTGAAGTCGATTTTCAGGAAGCAAAATTAAATATGATAGATTGGCCTGGAAACTCGCCAGATCTTAACCCCGTTGAGAATTTGTGATCAGTAAGAAAATCCCGGTTACAAAAATTCGATTGCACTACCATGACCACGCTAATAGAGACCATCATTCAAGTATGGCATCCAGGGTTGCGGAGTTGGAGGTAAAATGTTTGGCTCCAACTCCGACCTTTTCAAAATTTCCACTCCAACTCCGACCTTTCCAAAATTTCCGACTCCGACTCCTACACATAAAGTGAATGAAGTTTGGCTGCCAAGAATTTTGTTGCAACTAACACGCAGTGGAAATTGTGGCACACAGCAAGAATTCGCTGTTTCAACAAAAGTTTCATAAGAAATTGTACCGTTTGAACAGGAATTCCCAACTTAGGAGTGTGATGTAAAATGTGATCCACTTGGACTTCCGGAGTTGGACAAATATCCAACTCCGACCCCTAGTGTCGTTAGAAATCCGACTCTACCAAAAAGCCTCCGATTCCTTGCCACTCCGCAACCCTGAATTAGCATCGCGACAGTAAATCAAGTAAAATTTTCAAAAACTCTTAGAATCCATGACAAAGCGACTACTTAAATACTTCGTGTCCTTCTATTACTGTATTAGGTTTAAAGAAGTATTAAATTTGCTTTGCTAGTGAGAATTAGTACAGCCTACTGTTCATGTTAAATTTGATGTGTAATTGTGAAATTCGCAAAGCAGCTGTGTGTTACGTGCGTTATTTGAGATCAGCTTGAGACCTTTTAAATTTAGTTTATGACAGGGGTCAGGAACCTTTTTGGCTAAGGGAGCCATGAAACCTGCATATTTTTAATTGTATTTTCGTGATAGCCATATAATGTTTTTCAACACTTGATGTAACTAACTTGCTAACTAACGTGTGTATTTTTAAGCAAAATCAACAATTTTAAACAGTGGCAAATGTCTGAATTTTCTCTTATAACATGCTTCGTACTGATAATGCGACTTTTGGTGCTGCATGGTGTTGCTGATGGCTTTGTAGTCTGGGAGATGGAAAATTACAGAAAAAGTTACATTCGTAACAATCGTGTTAAGAAATATCAAGCGAGCCAGGTGCCGTCATCAAAAGAGCCACATCTGGCTCGCGAGCCATACGTTCCCGACCCCTGGTTTATGATGTAAAATACCAAATAAAGCATATCATTTTCTAGTCATAGTATTGCAAAGCTAGTGAAGCTCTTGATTAGTTATAATTTATGGGGGGGCCCGAAACAGCTCTCGCACCAGCGCATTTTATTCTTCTCAAGGGCCCTGTTCCTGCTGCATTCCTTCCACGAGTTTTTCAGTTGGCAGACGAAGTCTCGTATCTGCAGTAGAACTCGTCTAATTCGTCACTTTTTCGTCGGTCCCGGCAGAATCCCTATCTTTTGTGTACATTTCTGTTGACAATAGTCTCTTGTATTTGACAGCTTCACCACTCGCAGTATCGTCTGCAAAAATTATCTCAAACCAAATATATTCAACTGAAGTTTCAAAAATCTTGATAAACAACTTGATGAAATTTCTAAAACAAGACGAAAAGTTAGGCAGGTTTACTCGTAGCCTATGCTTCTGACACGATACAGCCATGACTGCACTAGTTAATGCGGAACCAGGCGGCTATTAATTAGGCTATTAATTTTTACTCTGTCCTGATCGTTCGGTCTGCATCTTGATTAAAAACAAGCCCGTAACCAGCTTGGGACACCAGCGGGGGCGAAGAGTTTTCTGGGAGGGGCACAAATTTTTAAAATATGTTCAATAGTCTTAAACTATGTCCAACGCATTTTTCCAAGGGAGCGAAAACATTTATAGTGCTGGCTTCGCTTCGCCCCCCTAGTTACGGGCCTGATTACGACAATAAGTTCTCATTTTCGGAAATATTGCGAAAAGCACATATCTGTGACCGTTTGCGAGAGTTGTACCACGCTTGAATAAGCACGATGACGTCATCGAATGAAGGTTCATAAAAATTGCCCTCCCCCCCGAAATGAAGAGCCGGTTGCGCCACTGCTATCCAGTGCTTGGCCGCACTAGGTCTCGGGGCAANTGTTGAACAGCCATCCAATTGTTTAATCATCCTGAACCGTCAGGCCGTGCAGTCCAGGGGATGGTCGATGGATTGGAGGACAACATGGTCGTCGATTTGTTCTTCTGCGCCACACTCACAGGCCGCACAGGGGGCCATACCCCATTTGTGTTCACAGGAGCGGGAATGTCCAGCACCGGTGCGGAGGCGGTTAAGCTGGACCAAGGCTCTTCCAGGCAGGACCATTCCAGGATGGGTGACGGAGATGAAAGTACGGAGTCTCGTGGTGTTGTGCAACCACTCAGCATTCCATCGGTGACTGCCTAGAGCGCCGCACTTCTGTTGTTGTCAGTCGAACTCAATAAGTTGTTGTGTGGCTGGTACAAATCGGTGTGTCGATTTGAGATACCGTGCATTCCCACTCGATGGACAGGTGAACGCTAAGCGGAGTGGGTGTCCAGGCGCCATGGCACGGCGTGCTAGAGAAGGTGTAGCTCCTTTGCGACGAAGCTCAGTAGATTGGGTGCTTGCGAGATAGGAAGGTTGTCCGCTGGTAGAGGACGCAGGCATCTAGTCACAATTCGAAGGCGTCGTTGATGACAGATTCAATGAGGCGGGTGTGAGCACTGCGGCACCAGACAGGAGCGCAGTACTCTGTTGTTGAGTGGACCAGGGCAAGGGTGGCTGTTACCAATGTTGTTGCTCCAGCACCGCAGCCAGCCGCCTCAAGGGTGCGGCGCGTGATGTCAACATTTTGCGATGTGACTCGAGGTGTTGGCGATACGTGAACGACCTGTCCAACGTTACTCCGAAGTATTTGGTTCGGAGCAGAAGGGCAGAGTTTTGTTGTTGAGGTTGACCTTTAGCTCACGTTTAGTTTCCTTTATGTTGAGATGGAAGACTGCCGACACCGTCTTTTTAGTGCTGAGCTTTAGCTTCCAGGTCTGGAGGTATTAATCTACGGTTGCCTTGTCCTTGCACGCACCCCTTCCACTGTCTGCCAGATTCCACCAGCGTGCATGATTGCTAGATCGCCAGCACATGCATACTTTCTAGAGATGGTGTTTGGCAGGTCAGATGCAGATGTTGAAGAGAAGGGGTGCCAGGATGGATCCCTGTGCGGAGCCGTTTGTAGCTTACAACTATGGAAAAATAGATACGCGCAAGTTCTAATCATCGCAGAAGAATGAATGCAGGCAGATTTCTCAGAAGCTTGCCGCGAGGCTAGAGTTGGTTTTGTTGTTAATTATCCGAAGTCGGACTTTTGCAACATTTTCTGCAATTGAGAAAGCTCTCGCGGGCCGCGAGAAAAGCTCTCGGGGCCGTATGATGTGCAAGCCTGGATAAAACCAAACGCAGGACCAACAGTTAAGCAGAAAATGCTAAAACAAAATCTACGCAAGGCCGTAATCTATGAAAACAAGCCGAGACCAGCATCGAGAGGCCATTCATAGACCAATGTAAGCGAAGGATGCAAAAAAACAACAAATTAGTACTACAAGTCTGCAACAAGCACCATACGTCCACGTCATCACCAACAACAATGCTCGAAACATGTTATCAACATAAGAACTGAGCATCTGCCAAATATTTGACATAATGATCTACGTGTTAAACAGGTATGAAGAGGTTGAAAAAATGTTTACATTAATCTCGGGTTGCTGCACTTTGTATTAAAAGCGTCTCTTTAATTAATAATTCACTGTGGTTCAAAGCAGAAGCCAAGATTTCGGGATTTTTGAAGTCCATGAAATGTTAGATTTTAAAGGGTTGTGTTCTTCCAGGTGAAATTTGAAAATCGCTTGTGTTTGACTAGGCCCGTAGCCAGCTTGGGCGAAGAGTTTTCTGGGAGTGGCCAAAATTTTAAAACTATGTCCAACATATTTTTGCAAGGGGGCGAAGCCTGTATTTGACCAATATAGGAATTACCATTACCACACGAACATTTAAGTTTACATACCGCATTGCATCATTCCAGATGCAATGTAGAAAAATTTTCGGTGCAATCATACTGTTAACTTGCATTTTTTTAAATTTGTTGCTGTTTGTTATTACCCAAATCCGACGTTAACGCATACAGGGCAGAAAACAACACAAATGTCCACCTTCAAGACAGTGCAAGTTAATAGTATGATTGCGGCGTCTGTTAGGTTCGCTGAGTGGTCTTCCTTTTGGGTAAATTGATGCAATTTAGCAGCGAAATTTTCAACTTAAACAAAGTATGATATACTTCGATCACTCCACCAGAAATTTCTGTATCTGCTCCCGTCGCATATTTCCACGGTGCTCACCCTGCCTTGCAACCCACGCAATGCATTTAAATAATTTCGCCTCACGTAAGGTTAAGCTTTATAGAGTTTAGTTTTTGCGCTCGTCTTTCGTGTAACTTTTTTTTGAAGCCACAAATATTTACAAGCTCCTAAAGGAATCACACTGTCCAGACGCGTATAGCACAGCACGCACCAGTGGCGCAATCAAAGAGGAAGCAAAATAGGGCGATAATCCTCCAAACGACCATTGTTCCCCTTGAAAATGCGACCTTTTTATTTTCCCCCAGTATATCGCACGCGAATGAGGGCGGTGTTCGCCAATTTTCAGATAAAAACAGGGCTTGCAACTGCTCTGACCCATTTTGTTATATTTCGGTTTGAAACATTTTTTCGATCTCCGCTTCCTTTTTTAAGAAATGCTCCACTGATACAGTACCTGTACTAATTTCCGGAAATAGTTTCGTTTAAAGATAAGTAATCCTGTTTGCAAAATTTTTGAAGCTTTTGAAACATTCAAGAGTCTCATAACTTTACGACTGTTAAAACGGGTCTAATTAGTTTCAAGCTGACGGACCATCTTTCGACAGCCCTCCACCAAAGCCAGGTCTGGATACGGTCACCGGTACACGCTGTGATTTGCCTGTTTATCTAAAACAGGTATAACAGTGATGAGGAAATGGCAATGCACGCCGTTTCAGATTCATGTGGCATATCAAATGCGTTAAGAGCAATCGCTGATGCATCTCACCAAAGCTTCTTTTCTATCTCTTTGCGAGCCCATCCATAAATAACGCTTTGTCAGGTGGGACATTAGTTTTTTTCTCTGGCAAAGCAAACAGCCCGAGTGGGTAACATAACCTTGCCCGGGTTGCTGCCCACCGCAACCTTGTCACAAGTGCCAGCGACACCCGCAAGAACCAAGCGTCTCGCTAAAGAAAGCACTGAAATACAAACGCTTCGTTGCACTCGTGTTTTTCAAAACGGATGTGAAAAAATAAACGACGGGCTCTCAAACAGTGGTCGTTGACTTGCACGACCATAGGTTTGCGAACGCAAAGTAAATTGCCATCAGCGACAGTGACAGTTGTCACTGTGAAAGTCATGGTTAAACGCACACGACACTTTCAGACGATTCACTGCCACGCTCGTCTTCTGAAACAACGCCACGTTGGACTGAGAATCAGCTCAAAGCTTCCGACAGCTGTTGGTTGCGTGACTGCCTTGACGTGCTGCTCGTTTCCGACGAAGTAGTTTTGTCAACGTCGGATTTTGAAGTCGTAGCCAAGTTTTGAAATGAACCAGTCAGTTTGTCGAGGTCAGAGGCCGCTTGCTCATCCGTCCCGACTGCGACTGCGCTCAGCAAGGCTCTCTCCTTATCGGATATTGTCTCAAGTTTGCCTGGAAAGCAATCAACCTACTCAGGCAAACGAAGTCCAAACGCGTTCTTTCGGATTTATTCGCAGCAACATCGATTTCAAACTGTCGCGGAACTTACTGGTTAATACTTGAAATTGTTTAATTTTGTTACATAGTACTACAGTGTCATACAAAGAAGGATCTTTTTACATCGGGAAGGCACGTCTTAACCGCATTNAGGAAACGTCCTGTTTGCGGGCGGCGTCTATTTAATTCAATGTAGANTTAATATCGCATTTTCTAAAACTAACGGTTTATTTTCTCTGAACGCTTGTTCAAAATATTCGTACTGAGTTGGATGAAATCGTTGATCAACACTAAAAGGCCAAAGAAATACAATAATCGATTCTTCTGTGCCTACGTCGCCAGCTGTCCGCTTTCGTGAACTGCCGTATCCGCGCAGTTTTTAAACGTACAACGTAAAACATTTTGGATAATGATGCTTGTGTCAGCTTGCTAGGATGAATGGTATAGCTCATTTTAAATTTCCAATCTTTATCAGTCTCATGCGATAAAGAGCGTTTTGGCAGCCCCAGCCCATACCACTGCTCGTGAAATGATTGGCGTCTAGTCAGGTTAGCAGTTTCTAAACCACGCATCGAATAACAACCCGGCACACAGTGACACTGGAGTTACTTTAAAAAGGTGCATTCGATCACTTGGAACCAAACGAAGTGTTTTTAAGCGTTGTATTATAAATCAGACAGAGATTATAAAAATTAGCATAGCGGTTCGGGATAACACGTGAATTACAGTGGCTCGGCTCATGTGAGCATCAGACACCGAAAATAGTGGATTTATCGCAGCAAGGCTGCTGCAGACTTAACTGCACCAGTGCATTTAAGGAGAAAATAACTGCTGCCTAATACTTCGTGTCAAGAGTTGGCTAAACGTGAAAAGCTGCCGTAATCGGGAGAAAGGCTATTTATCTAATCTACATAGAACAGAGACGGTCGTTGAAGGATCCTATAAGGAGACCCTTCAAAAATCCAGGATGAATGAGCGCTCTTTCTAATCCAGAGTATATCAACAGCTTCGTCGCCGCTTGGCTCAGCGTTGGCAGTACGGGCGAACAAGCTTTTGATTCTTTCAAGCAAGCCATGGTAGCGTCCTGCAAATTTACCAAAATCCGGGCAAGCGAATATGCCCCGACTTCTTCAGGCACGTTTTTGGCTTTCGTTCTAAGCTCCGGAGCGAAGAAGGATAAGACCAGAGTTATTCTACCTGCGTGCAGCTTCTCGTTGACTTGAAGCGTCGCGCCGTCTTCTAGCAGTCGCTGCACGACCCGCGCCAGGTTGTCGGCGTCGTCCCTGCCGCAGTGGAGTCGACCTTCGAACTTGAGACCGATGTTGTGCAGCATGTCAGCGATGCGCGGCTTGTTGAACTGCGAACAGGGCTGCGTGTGAAGCTGCCGAAACGGCGTTTCAGATGCGCGCAGTTGCGTTTACTCTGCTTGCTTATTTTACTATGACTTAAGTTAACTCCTTGACACGCAGGAGAGCCCTTGGGTCACAAGTGAAACAGAAATTTCTATGCAACGGTCTTAACCAGCGGGTTACGCAAGCACCGCTATTCAACGGAAACCGTGCTGCTAAAAGCTACCATTCGGTTTATTATTCCTGGGTCCACAACAGTTGGATTACGCTGACAATCAGCGTACGGTTCTGATTTTTTCACGCCTCCGCTCAGTTTTCCCCCGTGCAACAGTTTTGCCCGATCGAACAAACAACTTACAATAAAAAACGAATGAGAATTACTGGAAAGGGGCTGTTTTTTGTAAATGTGTGCTGAGGTTAACGCTCATGCCCGTGAAACCTCTGCGGAGATCCACTCCGTGGCTGTGGACCGATCACCCAACCTTTCGGTTAAGAGGCGGCCCAGGCAAATCGGCTCTACCGCCTCTTACCCCAACGTGTTGTTCTCAATGTCCGTAATTACCTTCATTTCGATTAGTCAAACGGTTTGAATGGCACGTTGGCTTGCTGCCTACGATTGAAGTTTGTAACTGAATGCCCTGCAATCCAAAAAGCGATGAATGTCCCACATTTAACATTCGGTACAGTCCACCATTGGGTATTGTACTGAAATCAGTGTTTTCTGGCAGCAGCAACGAATTCATCTACATACTAAATGAGCAGTGTCAATGTTTAAATTTAACATCTTCAAACGAACCTCAAACTTCAGTGTAAACGTTCAAGTGTGAACTTCATTACATCTCTATGTATCTCCCGGTATAGATGCTTTGCACATAACTTAGGGAAACATCAATTAAGTTCACGATTAATTTATTAACTAACTACAGACGTACTGATGTATAGATATATGTTGCGAAAACCGTAACTTGTCCCTTTTTTGGCTAAAATGTTCTATATAATCCGGTGGTTTTGTGTCTGGAATTCAGCATCCTGAAAACTTTCGTTTCGTTTGCTTTCAACATACTTCTACTCGTTTGTGCAGGTGTTGTATGATAATTAGGCGCCTTTAACCGGCACTGTACCTTTGCGAACAAACCTTTTCACATTATATTTTTGAAACCTTTCCGAAAGATTGTCGCAGGGAGTTCTAAATTCAGCGCGAATGTCAGCAAAAACAACTCAGACGAAAATCTCTTCAATTCACGCGAGCGTTTAAACAACAAAAACGTGGACTCACGCCGTAGAAATTCCCGTATATTTTTTTCAGGTTAATCCACTTTTTCGCCCATCGCGGATATTTAATCTCTGACAAGCAACACTGGACGTTGAGAAACCGACTGAAATCCCATGATCTGCAAACGAGGTAGAAATAGCTGACAACCTGCTTGATGTGTGATGCCATTGGCTGGCTTCGGTTGTTCCAATTTCACATTAAGCGCATTGATCTGTCCGACACTTGTATTGCTGTAATTGACTCTTTCGATGAATAAAGCCCAATGCATATCCTGTTCCTTGCGCGCATAAACATGATCGGCAGCGAACAGGTGTTCCAACACGACCGCAATCAATCCGACGTTGGATTGCCATTCGGAATTATCACAAATGACATGCAACATGTGAGCCTTGCGGAAATCGTGACGAAACACACATCGCGTTTGTATGTATTTTTGTATCTTATTTTAGTCCATTTGCAGAGTGCTTTCATGTTTGTTTTGTCCGTCTTTTCAAAGATTCTCGGCGTCACTACAACTGTTAGTGGCAGAAATTATACTTGAATAGTTTTGAAGCAAAGCTTTGGCTAAAACACTGCGATAACTAAAGAACAGTTTCGGGCATTCCCATTTATCACTCCCTTGCAGAATGGCATCTCATTTCACATTCAGTTTGCCGTGACAGGCACTACAAGCAACATTTACGGTACTTATTCCGTAACAACGCAAACCGGAGTCGGTGGTTCTCATTTTGACTTTAGAGAAAGCCTCTGTAGCTTCCTGACTGACAATCAGATCCACATCAACAAAACCGACAGCCACAAATTTCGTTAATGCACGTTACTTTAATGTGACGAGCCCACACACTTGGCCAACAAAAGCGCCAACAAAACGTGATAAACGAAATTTATGAGGACCAGCCTTATGCTGTGAGGCCCTTATGTCCTCTATCATAAATAGCCTTTAACTAATGGACCACCTCTGGGTCCTCATTCGTATACCGACACACTCTCCAACGTTCCAGCGACTTGAAAAAAAACAACAGTCGTCAAGGTATGCAGAATTACGCAAAAAAACGCGGCCCATTAATTACTCGAGGCCTAGTCAGCACAATTAGGGAAAAACGTTGCGCCAGGTCTATAGGCAAGCAAAGACATGAAACAATTCTGCGAACGTTACAGCCTCGATCTACTTAATATGCAGCGGTTTATTTTTGAAAAACGTTTTCGGGCATATTTTTAACTTGTAAAAACTCTGTCAAGATCTTGTAAGTGCATTTTGTTTCGGCTTTTTCAATAGTTCTAACTGCATGGAGAATGTGACGCAGGAGACTGCAGGGTGAATCTGTTGGTTTTCTGTCAAATATGCGCAAACTGACTGAGTCAGACGCTGTGAGCCAGTTTTTGACGATGTACTGCGAGACGGACGCACGCCAACGCATCCAGACATCCCGGCAACATTCCCATTGCATTGCATGTCCCACACAATGTTGAATATAAATTTTCAGACTTGACTCAACTTTTCCGAATGACATACCCACGCCAAATACACGCACTATAACAGTCAGCACGATGAAAGCAAAAATATCAATCTTATCAAAAGTATTAGAATAAAATATTCTCGGAATGCCTATCAACGGATCAAGTCTGGAAAATTATTTCCTTTTTCCATAGTAACAGGCCAAACAAAGCTTTTTTTCCAGACTTTTCCACGCTGGAAAATGACCAAACTTTCTTCCATACTTTTCCGACTCCGTAGGAACCCTGTTTCAAGTACGTTTGATGTTCACGAGCTGTGGATCACTTCACCCACTGTGAATGTGGTTTCGTCAGCACACAGATGAAAAGCGACGCGTGAACCAAAATTTTAGCGCAGCTGTGATGCGCATATGCGGTCACGCATCAGCGACCAAACGACACCGAAGAGTCACGGTGCAGGAAACGACTAAATTGTGAGGGATGAGTCAGCAAAAGGGAGACGTTTCATCGCAAAATCACAGTAAAAATAAACAACTATCAGTCGCAAACCAAATGCTTCCTGGAAATCAGTTTCATCTAGCATTAAGGTCTTCGTTTGTGAACTTGATTAAGATACGGTAAGACCTTACATATTTTGTTCCTTTATTTGATCCTTAAACTTCGGTTTTGCGCCTTGTTACAAAAGGAATCTGGAACCTAAAACAGGGGTGCTACTGCGGTCTTATACGAGGTTCTACGCGGCTTGCTCGGGCCTGCAGAAAAGTAAAATAAATTACCTTTTTTGTTTTCTTTTTATTAAAAATGCTGTCTATATGTTGTACTACCTTATGGCACGCCACCTGATTTTAAAAGGTGCGGCCCTTTGAATCTTCATGGCCCATAGATGCGGCCCTCTGGGAAGTTTGTCCACCACTGACCTAAAGCCTAAATTGAAGGCAATTACTGTACGTCATGTCTAAGCGACACCAGAAAAGCTTTTTGTTAATTACCGTCTATCTTCGCACCAAACACAACTTGGCGATATTTGTTACGGTTACCTACCCATCAGTGACGAATGCGCACGTTCCCGAGACATGTAAATCCCGTTGCTTTAACCAGGCCTCAAATTCCTTCAGCACCAAGTCGAACACTGGCGCCTTGTCCACGCACTCCTGGCTGATGCCAGTCAACGTCTTGCAAAACGAAGAAAGGTTTGGATTGAGGGTGGGCTGGCAGTAACGATGGAAACGGTCTACCTACGACGCACAGAAAAAATGCATTCAAAGGCGACACTGTGGAATGTCTTGACGCATAAAAACGCTGCTGGACAATTTAAGGACAACATTAAACGAAATTAAATTCCCGACACGACTGGACATAGATGTCAAAGTTGCACTTCCGCTTAGACGTAAGGCAGATTCTCTACATAGCAATTGTAGCAACCGGCGCAGTCGATCTTTCCGATCGGTAAACTTCGACATGATCAAGCAAAACCTTTGTACGCGCTGTAAAGCTTCAATAAAGCGATATGCGTAGACATGTGCAGTACGCGTATGCGCATGTAGTGGGCTCTTGCTCAGCCGACGTGGTCAAATCAACATGTCAATGTACAGTATTTTACAAATTGCTTTTTCAGTTGTAACGTACCTCTGCCACGTGATTCACATTCAAATACAGTAGATTGAAGTCGGTTTAGCTTATCATCTAAACCGCAGCAATGAAGATAAAAGGGTTGACTAGTCTTGAACCTAGTATTGTAACTGACGTAAGGTCAAGTCTCATTGCCTCTACAAAATCTGACGATATCTGAGCCTCAAGAATACCCACGCAACTGAAAGGTGAAATGTAAGGAAAAACTTTGCGTTCGTTAGATAAGGTCTGTCTTTTAAAGCCTTTTGAGTCACATGTACATTTGTCTTGAGGACGTTAGAAACCAACGAAAACGAGCTATTTCAAAAGGCTGGTGTTCGAAATTGTTTCTTGGGTCAACTTTAAATTGCGACAAATATCACCTCTACTTTTGCTGTTGAGCCTTCGAGAAATCAGCCTACCACGCACTGCTTTCATAACTTGGCAATGACTCTGACTGCACATATCCACATTTCAGCATAAAGACACCACAACGGTGACGCAGCTAAATCTGCTCCTGAAGTGTTTTACTAGGAAAATCGATTTCGCGTCAGTTACGCATCTTCAATCCAGTAAACTGCAAGCAAGAGCTTGCGGGTGAAATGAGAAGATTAAAACAAGCCACCGTAAGCTGTTGCTTGCATTTCACTGAACTGAAGACGCGTAACTGACGCGAAATCGATTTCCTAGTAAAAAACTTTGGGATCAGATTCAGCTGCGTCGTTCTCGTAGAGACCCAATGCTGAATTCTGCAAATTATCATTATACGTTAAAGCTGTATTCACAAATCAACCCTTTTGCGGTTCAAATTATAGAAAAAGATAAATTGTTTTACGTGTTCTTCTTAAGACTGCACTGTAAACCTTAACAACTTGAATANAAACGAGAGCTCCATCCAATCGTTTTCAGTAAATCAAACCNTAATCTTGCACTACTTCATTTGTTCTTCCACAGCATAACTGAACAATAGGTGGAAGTGCATTCGTTAAAAAAGCTCGCATCCCTTGGTCGCTCAGCGCCGTACAGTAAAAGCTAATTAGAAAACAATTTGAGACCGAAACAACAGCAAAGAAACTAATGCTTCTTCATGTGTCAACGATGCACGACCATGGAAACAAAATCATAACTTCCTTATTTAATTGCCAACTTCGACATCTTCGAAGAAAGTGATGGTCATAGAGAGAAGCCAACTGACCCCTATTTGAACTAAATCATGGCTCACGAGTTCCTCATCACATGAATCGCAACAACGCTGCATATGAACCGAAAAAAACTCGACGTAACAATCCTTTCCGATATATTCATTTCTTCAATCCTGACCCTCTCAGAAACACACTTAGTTTTACACTGTGTGAAAAAAACAGATTTAACTAAAAACACAACAAACACGGTTCTCAGAATACTTTTGAACAAAACTAACAATTTGATTCGTTGAAGTTTCAAGAAGAACAGCGGGAAACTCGATGATCTCGTGCAAATAGTCCGGTGGGTTGTTTTCCTCACAGGTAGCTTCAAAATCTATTACAACCAGGTGCGAATAACATTGCAAAGCCTCCGCAAACCCGGGTTTGGTGCGCAACTTTTGTTTTTTGTAGAAACTTTTCAATCTCTTACGTAGAACTTCTTTTACACCCCTGCAAGAACGCCATCGTTAGTATGGTTGACAACCATTTATAGCAATGAACTACCATCAAACGAATACTCCGCAAAACGCTTGTTTACCGCTGATGGAACAGTGGCGATTCTGCGGGGGAACCTGGGGGGGCCATGGACCTCCCGTTTTTTGTTGGCCACCTTGTTACGTTGGTTCGATGTGTTTTTGGGAAATTGCTATCAGTTACAGCACTCAACTGGGAACTTGATGAGTTCTTGTTTTCCTTCTTTGTGCAAGTGATTGCACAGCTGTGCTTCGGCAATTGCGAGGCAACAATGTTTCCATCGCGCTGTGCCTGAAGTTGGCGCATTATGACGAAAAGCGGAATCCAAGTCTGGTGGAGAGTCATTTGTGCATGGCATCGTGCAGGCCTAATTTTACGCCGCGGACAAGACGGTTAACGCCTGTGGAATAGGCTTCCCACTGTGAAAAGAGCCGCTGGGTTTTGCTCAGACATCGGAGCGCTCATGTTTCTATGCATGGGTTTCGTCTCAGCAAAATTGACACGAAATACATGATGACGCTTTTGTTTTCTGCATCAGCAACCTAGTAAAACCGTTTTTGTCTCCTTTGGTCGCTCTTTGAAAACATAAGATAGATTAAAATTTCGCATTGCTGGTAATCTTTTGCAGAGGGATTAAGTTTAATAACAGCTATTTTTCAGTCAGATACTTTCGTATGGTACTTAACTCGCTCAAGATCCAGTGCCGTTATACGCTATTTTGAGCGCTCTTTTCACGTGATCGGGAAATGCATATGAACGCATGCGCAGTGGTGGGCACGATGAAAATGTCAGTGGAGTTGTGCTTTTAATTAGCAAATCGATTGTTGGAAAGACAGTTATTTTTTTGATTAAGTACGCCCGCCAGCTAGAGCAGTTCAAACGTTACCATCATTTCACCGCGTTCCTGCAGATTGTTCGTCCTCGTCCACATTTGTTCTGAAAACATGCTTTTGGATAAATTTGTTATTACTAAGAAACATAGCGAGTTAGAGAAAACACAGCTTAACAAACTCTTAAAGAAAACCAAAGGATGCCTGGGGGGTGACCTACGTCATAATGGAAGCGCTTGAGTATCGACAACAAAAAGATAATCAGCGACAGATGAAGCTAAGAGCGTCAGCAAAATGAACAACTGGCGCCGGCCCATAGATTTTTCGATAAAGTTGTTTCCAGGGTTGCGGAGTCGGGGTTAGAATGTCCGACTTATACCTTTCTATAATTTCCGACTCCGACCTCTCCAAAATATCCGACTCCTCCGACTTCATAAAGTGAATGAAGTTTTCCTGTCAACAATTTTGTAGAAACTGGCACTCAATCAATGGAAATGGTGGTACACAGCAAGAGTTCTATGTTTCAACAAGTTTCAAAGGAAATTGCACCATTTCAACAGGAGTTCCTAACTTATGAGTGTGATGTAAAAAATGCTCCAGCTGGACTTCCGGAGTCGGAGTCTGAAAAAAATCCGTCTCCGACTCCACCCAAAAACCTCTGACTCCTTGCGGCTCCGACACCGCAACCCTGGTCGTTTCTCTTACAAACTTAGCTTTCTTGGATGCTGCACACATTACAGATGTGATTCTCGAAAGTTTAAGGCGTCAGTTTGGATTGCTTCGCTTGTCGGCTTGGGTTTCGATGGTGCACCAGTCATGTGTGGAGAGTGCAGAAACAAGTGGTGTACAGGAACAAATCCATGAGAAGGTTCCTTCAGTCTGCGGTGCTCACAGACTGAACTCAGTGTTGTGAAGGATGCGCAAGCAACAATTTTTTGGCTTGCTTGAAAAAGTTTGTTTTCGTCAGTAACTCTAGGTTCTTTGCAATACAAACAGAAGTGTTTGCTCAGCAACAAGTACGAAAACTGCAGCATCCTGAACGACACGTGGTGGTGGTGTAGAGCCAGCTCTTGCGAAAGTGCTCTGCTGCGTCTGACGTGCTTTGTGACGTCCTTGGAAAGAGACCTCGGTGGACGACATCGAGCTCAAGCCATAACCGTTCGGGAGCTGCTTGCTCAAGCCAAATTTGTTTGCTTGATGTATTTTATCGATATTTCAGGTAAAGTTAAAAAGTACCTAAACTGCTGCAAGAAATGCAGAAAAATCTAGCAAAGGTAACGGAGCACATTTCATCCTTCGTGAACGTGTAGTTGGTATGCAAAAAGTTGACTTGAGCGAGTAGTACTTTGAAAAGGTTGACAAACTCTGCAATGAATGCAATGTTTCATCTGAACCATGTGACAGCGCACAAAGAAACCTCGGCGGTTAGATGAATTTGGTGACGGAAACAATTGGAGAGAGACTCTCTGGCCTGCGTCCAGTCCACACCAGCATCTTCTGTTTAATCTTGGACTGTTTAATGAAAGAAATAGTCGTGTTTCTAAGAATTCAGTTGTCATAATCGCAGGGCTTTCATCCTCCGTCGCGAGTTGAACATTTTTTTCAATTTTATGGACGCGATTTAAAGCACGAAATAATTATAGCAACGACATTGCTGTTGAAAGAGTCTGGACAACCTCCATCGCTCGAGCAATTCCTTCCGTTCTTTCGTCCTTGCTACAAGGTGGCGTCTGAGTGCCTGTACAGTGTACAAGATACTACTTATCGCTGTGACCCTTCCTAACAAGCGCTACATGTGAGAGAAGATTGTCAAAGATGGAAGTAGTGATAACATTGATAAGGCGATGTCCAACGAAAGGTTAAGCAACATAGCTCCACTATCAAAAGAAAGGGCACCAACGGAATAAATTTAGACAGCTTTGTCGATGAGTTTGACAGCCGACATGAAAATCGCAAGATTAAACTACACTATGACAGTTGCCGTCTACTGCACAAAAGTGTCGTCACGCTCGTGACCACTGACCATATACAAAATTCACATTTCCCACTTTTTATACATTATTATACCCTGGTTAATTGCAATTTTCGTATTTTATACGTTATTTCCCTATCTTATGTAGAAAAGCCATATTGTCTAATATTAGTAAAAATATGCGGTGTCCTAGGCAAAATTCTGGGGTCGGAGATCAACACCACACTGTAAATAACCTCAAGCACATCGAACTGCAGCATTGGTGATAGTGTTGAACTGCGATATATTCCCATATTGCACGCTATGTGTTCAGCGCACTATGGTATCAATAAAAACAAGAATGTTAGGCTACTGTGTTCGGAACCATCATGCACTTCGCCAAGAAATGTTTACTAGCCATCGCAGGAACATTAAAATGGGGTTTCTTCTCGATAGAAATGGAGAAAGACACTGTTGAACTTTGCGCAACGCGATAAAAGTATAACAAAAACAACAAATTTATTTATAGCAAAAGATTTGCGTTATACCGTCAAAATTTTGGTCAGTCCAACTTGGCTCCCTAATTTTTGAACGTTAGAATCGCCACTGCCACGGAACAAGATAAAAAAGCTTGTCTGAACGTGACATGACTATTTTTAAAACATATGACAAAAAATAACGAGACGAAAGCAAAGAACTACTGTTGTACCTGTCGTTTAAACCATTCTTTAACAGAAGTTGTTGCAGCCGAGGTTTGGACATGCGGTTGATTTCGCCATTGATCCTTGACAAGCCGTGGTAAACAGGGTCAATTTCCAGTTCTGCATCATCTTTACGCGCATGCGATTTGCGCATTTCAGAAAAACAAAGCACTTTAAACAAAAATAAACGCATCTAAGAGTAGTTAGTTTGAAACGCAACGCAGTACATGGACTCAACTTTCATAAAAATCATACAGGCAATATATCAATATAATGCCACAATAGCCGCCAAGAAGAGAAACAGTAATGGAACTGTTGGGAAAATGCCAGGTCGCCAAACATGTTTACTGCAGGGCACAAAAAACTCCAAGATTTATTAATATGAACGGTATCCACAAAAACCTGGTCATTAGCTGGTCGCTTGGTTGCCATCATCAAAAGCACAAAAGTGCCAAACAAATAAATAACAAAGCCAATTTACCAAGTAGATACGTTCTATTCAAAAGCTGTTTCAATACCAGAAGTTCAGTCAAAAACATGGACCAAACAATCAACAATGTACAGCTGTCAACAGCACAACTCGAAAAGTGCACACATGCATCATTTGTCTGTGATACACACAGAGTTGTTTCTGGGAATGCAAGGAAGTTGGCAAAGTACCGTCTGAACCAACTTTTACTGGCAAAGCTGATAATATTATCATAATTTTTGAGGTGCTCACAAGCCAAAATTAATGTTATTGAGCATTTTGGCAGTAGTTGAATGCAAANCTTGGAATTTGTCACNATTTTCACCTGAGTATGGTCTTTTCCAATTACCAAACCGGATGATAAGAACAAGTTTGTTAAACTTAGCCTGGTACTTGCCAACACTTTTGTTTGAAGGCCAACTTGGTTTAGGTGCATGCTAATTACCATAACTCTTCATGAGAACACTGACAGGCACCTAAAATTTGCCAAACCACAACAAAAATGTATAATGCATAAATAATACCCACAATTGTTCTCATATTTTTAGTCTTTCAAATATTAAAATTTTGTTAATCATTTTGCCATAAATTTACTTCATAAAACTATCACCAAAATGTATGTGGCAATTGCTTCCAACTACAATAAAGTAGGTGTTCAGCAATAAATATTTGCTCAGCTAAAAAATCAGGACAAGTCAAATGCAAACCAACAGTGTCAATGTTTCAATGAAATTGGACTTTTTCTAGGTCACATCACTGCTTGTTGAAGTTATAAGCATGGCAATACATTTTTGGTGATAGTTTCTGGTAAAACAACTGTGAAACACTTCTGAGGTCAATGACAAATTATCAAAAAATGCAAAAACATTTAATAAAAACCTGTCATGTAATTTACAATACAAGCAACAGTCATTGCATAACAGTTAAAGTCAAAAAAACTACCTGGGAATCAAATACCTCAAAAGTACAAATTTAAAACTACACTGCATCACATCTAAGGACAAGGAATTTTAGCACCACTTCAACATATGCATTTATGACATATGATTGAGTGTGCTACACTAATGCAGCTCCATAAAATTAATATTAAAAGATTGTGGATTACTAATAGTACTGGAATACAACTGGACTATGCTCTGGTAAATTTATGTCATGCTGACTAAAAGTTAAGCTAAACAAATGTTTTTTTACCACTCTTTAAGGTAATCAAACGGCATGATGTCAAATTGCAAATTTATAAAACCAAAGCTTTAATTATAGGTACCATTAGTTATTTGTTTTCTCAAAACAAGTTGCACTCTAATCAAGTGCTTGCTCCCTGCTGTCTTAGCATAAAAAGCAAAGTTTTGCTTCATTATTTTGGCCAGCAAGAAAATGATGGCCACAACTTAATTCTTATATCCAAGATAGTATGTGGCAGCCTGTGATTGGTATAAAAACGAATTTTTGTGCAGTGTAACATAATAGAATGGCATTCCTTCTTTGTAAATTTTTCATATTTCAGTTTTTGTTACCTATGGTCTTGCGTGTTTCCATCTGTTAATGGCCCATCAACTACAAATGCATATGAAGCCACACCTATAAATGCAGCATTTTAACGCTCTCTTATAGACAACAACCTCTGGTGACACCTATCAAGCTCTTGAGCATGAGTGCTTTCTATACACTAGCTCAGTGTGGTCCAACTGCAGGCCCGCAGGCCACATGTAGCCGGCAAATAGAATTTTTAAGGCCAATAAGCTTTCTCAGCATTGTTTGTTGTGTGTATGTCACAGTAACTAATTTTAGTTAGAACAAGCATAACATCTTTAAACAGAACATTAATGGGATTAGACTAGATTGTAGGGAGATTCTGGAAATTAGTCAGCAAAGATAAGATTTCCCAAACTGAAAGATTTTGCGCAAAAAACCCACTTGATGTTTTGAGCACAGTTTCTGCCTTGAAGCAAGTCAAATCTAAAAACAGAAATGGAATTACACATGAATCATTGGACAATAATGTCTGACTTGCTACAACTAACATATTGGGTTTGATATGGGAACAATAGTGTCAGAGAAGCCTCAACCACAGGTATCCCACTGATAGAGATTTGTAATAAATTGCTATTTGCTGCTGTACAATAATTTCAATGATGCGCTCACCTTTCCTTTTCAATTTTAAATCTTGTGAATCTGTTGTCTGCCACACCATTCTGTTAGAAGTGGCCCACAAGTTTTCATGTTTATGTAAAATGGCCCACAGGTCAAAATGTAGTTGGACCACGCTGCACTAGCTCACAAAACCAAGCTTTAGAACTTACTTTAAATAGTTTCTCAAATTGTTTAAACACGGTAAAGGAACTAATTTCAGGTTCTGTTTATTGGCCACTTGTGCATTCTGTATAACAGAAGAGCTACCAGTGAAGGCAAATCTGTCTTGAATGGATTTTTAGGACACTGACGCAGCTACATAGTCTGGCACTTTCCCACAATTGTTTGCAAAACAAACTACAACTTCAAATAGTAGTATGCCTCCAACCTAGAGCACTAACAGTTATAAACCAAAGATATTATAGAAACATTAGAAAAAATAGTGAGAAGTAATTACTTTATGCTGAAATATGTATGAATTTGTCAAGAATGCATATAAACATGACAATTGTGCAAGAAAAACAAGCACCAAATGGCACACCCTGCAAAACACAACATAACCAGCTTGGTTTTCTTATTAACAAGAATTGAGGAGATGCATAATGACAAACTTGGAGCACCTAACTGGCCACAACTTTTATCAATGGAATTAATAGGAAAATCTGATAATCTCATTGCATGAACTTGTCAATAGTGGCTGCTGATACTGTTTTTTGTCAAATCAACTCAAGTATTTTGACAGTGCCTTGGCTGTTCGCAGCAGCTACAATGTTGCTGTTGTTTCTCCATGCAACCGCACTCACAAACTCATTGCCATCATCATCATTTTGCTGTCTGTCCATAACACTCTTTATCACATTGAACTTGTATGCAAGCAAAGACTTTGATAAACCTTTATAATAAATGTATAATGAGTTGTTTTCACTGCCACATGCTATAAAATCCCCATCTGTTGCAAGACCAACAAAGTTCTTATCATTTGTGTGGCCACGAAAAGACCTAATGCATGACTTAGCATTAGTTTTCCATAATTTAAGTTCACTATCTGTTGATGCTGAGACTATTTCATCTTTGTCAACAAATTTTGCATATGAGACAGCTTTTTTGTGGCCGCGAAACACAGCTACAGGTTTTTTCAAAGCGCGCAAGTCATAATAGTGCACAAAATGGTCAGCACATCCAAAAGCAAGCTGAAAAGCAGAATGTGGATTAAATTGAACACAACAAACATTTGCTTTAGCTTCAATGCTATTAACAGAATGTTGGGTTCCAGTTGACCAAAGTTTGACTTTTGCATCATCAGAGCCTGAAGCCAACAAGCGAGGATTAACTGTGTTGAAATCAACACTCCAGCATCGCTTTTCATGTTCCTGTAGCACTCTTACTTTCTGACCCTTGAAGGCATCCCAGATCACCACAGAACCTTCATAATCACTGCTAGCTAAAGTTGACTTATGATAATGACTCCAGCTGATACAGGAAATTTTAGAAGTACAGGCCATTTGTATAATAGGGCAGTTGGCACCATCAACCATATTGTTTATCACAGATTCATAGTCATAAACTTTGATTTTCTTGGTGACGCCAGCAACAGCAAAATGATCGCAATCTTTGTCAAAATCTATACTTGATACAATGCTTGACTGATTATTTAAATTGTCTCCAGCATAACTCAAAGTTGCAACTGACCGAACAGTTGAAAACTGGGTAAACTTTTTCAATTTTTCACTGAAGTCCGTCAGAAGTTCAACATTTCGATCTTCTACAGGACTAACATCACTTATTCTTGTATTAAAATAGCATTCTTGCAAATCATCAAACTTTTCATGCATATGACATCTACGCTTTGCTAAAGTCTGATGAAAAGAACTTTCACAAATTTTGCTTTTGCTATTTAGGTTATTAAATGTCTCATTTTCAGTAACAGATGAGGTGCTAGGTTCACCTGCGTGTTGTGGCTTTGGAACCATTTGCTCAATTTTTATATTAGATTCAGCATGATCTGGGACCACAGAATCAAGCAGTGTCTTGTTGTCTGCTTCTAGGGTTTTCTTAACACAAGATATATCTGAATCTACCAATGAAATTTCAGCACTAATTTTTTCCAATGCTTCTTGCTTCTGTTTGCGTAATTCATACAAGAACTCTAGCAAAATTTGATTATGGGCTGCAGTGCTCTCAGTCACCAACTGCTTCCTCTTTTGTTGCAGAAGACGTAACATGCAGTCAATATCTTCAACATGTAGATCACCATCTTCCATGGTCAGGTATGATTGCCATTCCCAAATTCGACTGTCTGAAGTGAAATTCTGGGTGTTTTGCAAAACTTTGTTCATTTTTATCCTTTGTTTTTGAATCAAGCTGTTTAATAAAAAGTTAGGAAATATTTCATCTTTACTTTTCAGCACAGTGTTACATTTTGTGCATTTGTTACTGAGCTCCAAGCTCTGAACAAGACAAGCGTAGCAAAATGTATGGCCACATTTAGTCATATATGCTTCCTCAATCAAGTTCAAACATATGGGACAAATCAATTCACTGGTAATTGCAGTATAAGATCCCAAAACTGATGGCTGCAAGGGTGTAGCACTTGTAGCTGATGACTTTATAGGATTTCCATTTGACGATCGTTTCATTGCACAATGTTTTGTGAAAGTAGATCAATACCTGCCAACAGAGTTCTTTGCACAAAGACAAGAAAAATAACTATATCAGTTGATATTTTATAACATATTTAACAATGCAGTAAAAGGATACCTGAAGTAAAAGACTATGTCACAAAAATTGTACATAAGCTGCTTATAGTGCTATTCCTTACACAATATATGCACTGACATGGGTGGTACTACAATGAAACCATTGCAAGAATTAGCGCCATTTTGTCAGCATAGAATTACATGGTCATTTAATAGTCAGTCCACAAACACATGCAGTGTAAAAGTATCTTTAACACCTTCTGTGCAGTGTGAATTCCACGCAATTATTCAGCTGGTGCGGGACAGTTTTTAGGTTGTTTTCATCCAACAGCTATACTCAAAATTGAGTAACTCAAAAGGTACTTGCCCGATTGACTTCAAATTTTCAGGTAAGATGCATTTTCACACAAAGAACATTCATCTGAAATTTGGTGGCAAAAGACCACGCATGTTAAAAGTTATTGCACTCTACTCAACAACTACTGAATCTAAATTAGCACGTTGCTAGCCATGCACACAAACAATTAGTTCGATGTGCTGGGAACACAGTCTGGTTGCTCGATTAAAAAATTATTAACTCGGAAAGTTCTTGATGCATTGAATTCAAATTTTCAGGCAAAATGCATAACAATCCAAAGATAATTCTTCTAAATTTTGGTTGCAAAAACTTAAGTTTGAAAAAGTTATGGTGCTTTACGCAACAACTGCTCAACCATGATGAATAGGATAAAGTTTTGTAGCCTATGTGCATCTGTGCTCTGTAGTTACGAAACAGTCAAATTTTTAGGGATGATGGGCATAGGTATGAAGATTATATCCAGAAATTTTCTGTCCACGAATACGATTTTTTTAAAATTATCCTTGAGTCCTGACAGTTGTTGCATGTGTGAGTGTTTTGCAAAGTCTTGTAGCCTAGCAAAATGTTGCTGGATAACAAACCACATTACTAAAAATGTTCTTGCTCATATCACCTAAAATTTTTAAGGATTATGCAGGTAGGTTTTGGAGAACATTATTGTAAATTTTCATTGCAACCAATGAGTACAAAAAATATTACAGTGTGTGACATAATAATTGTTCACACCTAAAATGTTTGAAAAAGTCTTGTAGCCTAGGTTTAGCAAGATGGTTTGCTACCAAACTTAATAACTCAAAATGTTTTTGGTCAATTTGTATGAAATTTTCAGGATTAAAGAACATTTGTGGAAATTTTCGTTGCAAACAAACAATTATGAGAAAAGTTAGCACGTTGGCAATTATGTATGTCAATCCACATCTAGTGTATTTGATTGAATGTCGCACGTATGCATTATTCAGCACCCTGTGCATTTGAACATATGACGCATATATACGCCAATCAGCACTGAAGGTGTTAACAAGCATACTTCTTCAACTTCTTCCCCACAGACATATAACAGCTTAAAGATTCATAACTTTAAAACAACTTACTAGGTGAAAAGAATCTATAAAATCCAACTCTAAATCTGGCAATTAGTATTTAAAAATAAGACATTTTAGTCAACAAATTTGTAGTGGAATATCATAGCCATTGCAATGTCAACAAAACGACACTGTATCGTTTAACCATTGAAGTAATCAACTTAACCCTTAAACGGCCGCGATTGGCTGGCCTTTTTTTGGCCAAAAATTGCCAGCCGCTAGAGCTAGAGAGCTGTTCAAACCTCTACGGATTCAGCAAGTCTTCTAGTTGAGATCGAAAAAAAACGTTTTTCGTTTTCGGTTTGGTGTTTTCTGGAGGTGACGTCACAATGAGGGCATGTTTTCAAATTTTTGGTCACCTTTACCTGGCCTTGGGCCCTAACCCATTGACCCATTCTTTTGAATCAAAGTTTTCTTGAAAACTAAACCAAAATCCGCATCTATAGAGCCGTTGATTGACCCGCTAGCATATCCGTAGCCGAAATTATGGGTTAAAAACCCAGTTTTTGGCAAAATTCAAACGGTTCAAAAAAAGGCATATTTTTCTCTTTCAGGGAAAACTTTGGCCAGCTATAACTCGGCAGCAGATTGAGCTAGAGAGCTGTTCAAACCCTGTAATGACTAGTAGCGTCGTGTAGTTTAGAATAAATTTTTTTTTTTTAATTTGGGTGGGGATTTTGGGCCACAGGGGTATATTTTTTGGTTAATTTTATGACGTCATCATCCGATCCAACGCACCAATATTTTGGCTCACAATATTTTCGGTTTCTAAGTGAGAATACGCGTTTTTAGTGCCCTTCATTGAGTTTCTAGCGTTTCTGGTTCAAAAGTTATGCCAAAAATATTCCAAATATGACAGGAAACTCCCAGGGGATTAGTGGGGATTTCCCCAATTAATATTCTACTATTTTTGCCATAACTTATCAACTAGAAACGCTAGAATGTTCATCAAACCCTCTGAAAGCTCATACTATAGCCTAGAATGCATTTAGATCTCCTGCGGTTTCGTGCCAGTGATTCGGCTTGATTTTTGAACTCCCACGGGACGTTGACGTCATAGATGGTTTTGACGGACCTGTCAAAACATGCTGTGGTTTTGTAAACATGGACAGAAAGGCCGAAATCGCATGGTGAAAATTGTTTTTTCAGTCTAAACTACAAGTCTTTCCCGATTCAGAGCGGATTTGAACAGCTCTCTAGCTCTATCCGCTGGCAAGTGCTGTCCATATAGAGAAGGGGTGTGTTCCAACCCAAATTGCGGTTTGTGGGTGCTAACATTTTCACCAACTTTTTTTTTTATCCATAATTTTGGCTACAGATATGCTAGATAGCCATTCAAGGGCTCTAAAGACGCGGATTTTTGCCTAGTTTCCAAAAAAAACATCAGCCAAAAGAATGGGTCAATTGGTTGAGGCCCAGGGCCAGGTGAAGGTGGCCAAAAAAATGCACTTGTGACGTTCCCCCCAGCAAACGCCAAACCAAAAACAAAAGAATTTTGTTTTCGATGTCAACTAGAAGACTTGCTGAATCCGTAGAGGGTTTGAACAGCTCTCTAGCTTTAGCCGCTGGCGTTTTATGGCCAAATAAAGGCGAGCCAATTTATTGGCTCGCGTGGTCGTTGAAGAAGTTGAAGGGCTAAAAATCAATCATTGGCACTTTTCTTATGACCTTTGAGCTTACATAAATCAAGGTTAAGTTAGACACAGTTTTTGTGTGCGCTCATGCATGACTATATTTCAATTGCTTGTAACTCGAAAAGGTCAACTGGTATGAAGTTAATTCTTGTTTTACTTGAAAGCTATAGAGCAGGACTACTCCAGTTACAAATGTCAAAATTTTTCGAGGTCTGGTTGCTCCCATAAATTCATGCAAATGTGACATGTCGTGGATTTTTCCAACAAAAAAGTATAACATGAGAATTTAATATGATTATATATAGATATACAAAATCTGGTGAATGGATACAGATATTAACAAAAGTTGTCAGCAGTGTTTGTTGTTCTGGTGGGAGTAATGAGATTTTGTGCTTCTTGGCAGTTACCTAAATTTTTTGTTCCAAGGTAGTGACAGCGAGTAACAGGTAGTGGTGAAGATTGCATTTATCATACAGCTGCAAAACTTGTTCTTCATGTAGTTTTTTTTAAAGTGAGGACTGCCAGCAGTCAATGGCGTAACTAGATGTTTGAGCCGGGAGGGAAAATGTAGCTGAAAGGGGTCCACTGGCCACTGTCGGGGGTCACTAGCAACACTCAGAAAAAAACTGAGAAATGAGGGTGAATCTGGATGTGGATGGCTATACTAAAACCCTAAATCACAGAAAAATACTCTGAAATACACAGAAAAACTACTGAAAACCAAAAGAATACTAAAACCAAAATTTGGGGGCCAGCGTTTTACCTTTACTGTAGCTTGTAGTGGGGACAATTCGCCCCTCCGGCAGTAGCAGATAGACCCAAACACAGTGAAAATTTCCAATGGCAGTTTGCAAGTGTTGAGTTGCTTTGCTTTGCGTGAAAGTAATCGGCCAAATGAAGCTTACAATGGCTTTTCACCAACGGGCATGTGTAAGTGCGCCGGTGCTTACACAAGCAGTGGAAAAAATTTTGCAGATAAGTTCCTTAGACAAGAAGTTTTCTGGTGTGCCATCAAAAATATTTTTTTCACTGCTACATTCTATTGGAATTCAATTACTTCCAGTTGAATTTTGGCTGCGTCCACACCAGTGGTGTCAAGCTTCTGGAGCTCTGCTCCACCACCTTCATCAGTGAATGGTTGGTCGTTGCCTACAAATATAAGTGAAGATGCCCAACAGAGCTCCGGCACCTATAAAATTTCCACTAAATCTTTGATCCAATCATGTGTATGTGTCATTTGCTTCATTTGAATTTTGGGTAATGTCTGTCACTAAAAAGGGTTTTGAGGAAAGAGCAGCAACTGTTTTCGAAAAGTAAAGTCGCCAAACTGTTCGGCAATGTTGGTAGTTTCCCTTTCCTTATCATTTTCTAAAAAAGCTGAAAATGCCTT
>JGI24021J15306_10000876_pt1 | contig 26729 bp, 14 predicted proteins | sample Ectturendosymbi1_FD_15306 | JGI IMG/M metagenome (IMG submission 15306) | reverse complement strand
ATTGACTCACTGCAAACTTCACGTTTCCCGCTGTGACGTGGAAAAATATTGTCTGATCATTTTCAATGCCCTTGTGATGCAATAAACACCTTCCAGGGCAACGTGCCAGCATAATAATTGCTTTCGAGTTTTTTGGCATGTTTGTCTCTACGCATACCCCAAGCGCTTTTTTGGGGGAGGGAAGTTGTGCTTGTTTTCGAAATAATATACAATTTTTCAACCTTCAAATTGTTTTTTTGGCCAAATGACTTCGATTCAACAGCATTTTGTTTTAAATAGATTGCGATTAATAGTCTGCCACTGATGGGCAGGTATTTTTGTAAACAAATTTCGACATTTTGGTTAGACAATCGTGACGTGCAGGGGCGCAACGAGGTTAGATGGTGCCAGGGGTAAGAAACAAGTTTCAGGTTTGGCCCCACGTTCGAACCTTAGGTCTTTCGGAAGCAAATGTACTGTTTTGAAAAAAGTGTTTATGACACTGTTGTGAGTTTTTGGCCTCCCAGAGTGATTCGGCGTCCGGGGAATTATTCCCCCTTGTACCCCCTCGTTGCGTTTGTGGTGTTATGCAATAACAACCGGAAAATTTTCCGTAAATAAAAAAATTTTCAAGTCCGAACGTCATGAACTTCACTTACATGAACATCTGCAATTTTCGAACGCAATACGGCTCAGATCTTGCACAGACTGCCGACAAAGGTAACTGGTGGCATTTCAGGTTGCTTCGTGAAGTTTTTGTGTCACGTATATGCCTGCCTCACGCGTTTTTTCGGCGTGGACCTGTGTTTGTTTTGCTAATAATAAAACTTTTCCGACATTCAACAAGTTACTTTTTGAACGTTAGATAAGTTTTAGAATAATTTCTTAATTGTTTTGAAGTCCGCTTCTGCTCCGGAAATGTCCCACAAAGCCTGGGTAATGTGAGAATGCAATTTAGCCAAAATGTCTGTGGTTCTTAACCGTGTTTGATAAAAAAAGTTGCCCGAGCAATTGAGTCTTCACTGCTTTGCAGTCAGTACACATCCGGATGAACTCGTCATTGAGCCCCCCTAAAAAAATCCTGGATCCGCCTATGTCAAATGCACCCCTTCAGATAGGCAAATGTACCCCTAGGGGTACATCTACCCCAGGTTGGGAACTTCTGACTTAAATAATAGTGAAAAGCTCAGATGATTTGCATGACGAAGAAAACTTTTATACACTTTGCCAATTTTTGTATGTGACATTGAAGGCAGCGAGACAACTGCAAATGCAACCACACTACCTACTCCACTATTTGTTTTTTTTCGTTTAATCATATCGAGTTGCAGGTGGTCAGGTCTGTGGTTACGGGGGAAATTCGGGGGCAGTGCCTCCCCGATTATTTGTGGCCAGAAAATTTGTTTTAAATATATAATAAAAACGAAGATCTTGCTTCCCTAAAATATAATTGCTCCCAAACCTTACAACCTGGCTGCAGGTTGCTCCGGAGTTTTTTTGTTACTTTGAATGCAACGCCACTCTTTGGCTTGGCTGTAATAACAATTGTGCTAAGCAATGTATTTTTCTTGTTCAACGTTTCAGCAGTGGACAATCAACTCGTTGTTTACTTCTGTGCAACCTTGCATTCAGCTGTTGTCAAGAGTGTAGTTTCATACGTTCGTGCAAACAAGTGAACTTCTCTTGTGAAATTTATAACTGCAAAAATGTATAAGTAAAAAATCAAGGTAAATTATGGAAAGCAAATAGCATCCACTACCTGTGTGCAGCGATTTTTGTCCGCTGTTTTATGTTTTACAAAATAAGCAGTAACCCACAGTGTTTGTGTAGTACCGCAAAGAGCTTTGTCAAGTGAGCATGTAGGCAATTTTCTGTTTGATGAGAAACGAAAAACTATTGTTGAAAATTCCTAGCAGTTGCCCTGATCCTGCCAATTCTTCTAAGTCTGTGAAGCTATTGCTGTAAACTGTACTTGATTGGATATCTGTTTTAAGGATCCTGGTGACGTGGGCAAGTACAACTTTACGGGAGCAACGAGGGAAGGTGGAAATTTTACGATGACCATCAATAGGTTTACTGCAACAGACGTTGGGTATATGAAGTGCACTGTTGAAAACGCACAGGCGATACATTACTTGCGCTTGTTTAGTAAGTCAAAAACAACAGGTTTTGGTTCTTTGCTAAAGTTACAAAATTGTTATGAACTTGAATCTTTAGGTCTACTCGTTTTGCGCTCTTTGCGGCAGGTCATGATCCATCGTCTATCTACTAAAGAAATGTGTTGCAATGTGTTTTTGCATAAAATATTGATACAACTTTGACTTTAACATTTGCCGGCGCAGAACGGCATGGCCGCATACTGAAAGCATCTGTTGACAGTTTTACCTCAATCCGAAATTGAGAATTAACGCACAAAATCAGGATCTACTCTATGTGCAGCTATACCCTCTCTACGAGCACATTTATTGTTTTTATCAGATAACTGCATTGACCTGAAGTTTCACTGATTAACACAAAATTTACAAAATTATTTTTAGAACCACCAGATGAAGTTATAGTGAATTTTAATTCCGAAGTAATGTTTCACGAACATGAAGAAGGCCTGCTCACTGTGCACGTGACGGAAGGATCGTGGCTGAACATCACTTGCATTTCTCTACGCTCTGTTCCCAGACCAAACATGCAATGGTTGTGGAATGATACCAACTCTATTATGAAGTGGATGGCAACTAGAAAAGCGTTTTCTATGGTGCAAAACAACTTTCCGTGTTTCAAGCTAAGCAATCGTCAAATAGATATTAAGGGTTTTTAAGTTTTTAAATAACGAATTTAGATAATTCAATAATTTTCTAATTTTGGTCCACTTTCGTTCTTATTACCAACTTTTGCGTCGCAGAACTGCTAGGATCGCTTCTCTGCGTTTCCAACCCTAAAGAAAAAAATAATTTATTGCCAGACGTGTACATTATTGCGCTGATGGCATTTGGCTATTGAAGTAATCTGCCCGAAACAACTTTGAGGGTACAGAGTCAAATCGGTTGACCTTGACTTGCAATCAGTGATTCACGTGGTTGGAGAAGAGCTGCAAATTTTGGGGGCATTGAAAAAAACATTATAAATAATCTCGTTGTTGGTTTTCAATCCTTACATTATTTTCCAAAAATTGGCTAAAATTTAGTTTCTAACCTTGTAATACTCAAATACAAACTAATAGGGCTCAAGCAAGAACTGATTTGCTCATGGGTTGGAACAGGTGTATCAAACTCAATTGCCCCGAGGGCCAAATGAGGACTTTTGAAGTGACCCCAGGGCCGCATTAAGACGCTGACGCAATAATGACAGTACCTAAACCTCACTATAGAAACAGCTTTTACATCATATTTCCTGCGAAAGGTATCATGAGTTATAGGCAAATCGTTTCTAGCCCTCGCAACGTTCGTTTTAAAGGAACTTGTTCACTCGCTGGCCGACTACTTTTAAACACAAGTGAATAAACTAAATAACTTAAACGTTAATTATTGGAAATTTCCCAAAGGCATCGTGGGTTAGGATGTTTTCAAGCTCTATCTGATATTTCTTCACATACGCCAAAATTTTTTCCCAGATTATAACAAATTTTGCTGTATAAGTGTGGTCGCAATTTACACGACTAAATGATAAATTTAAGTGTGAGAGAGTCTGAAGTAGCATTACTTGTTCTCTGGGCGATTTATCTGAAGACAATAAACGTATCAGGTTGAAAAGGTTTGTCATCTTTGCAAGCGCGACAAAAGACCTACGGTCTAAATGGGCTATGTTCCGTTGTCTTAATATTTTGTTACTCTCACCATTTATTGATTTCAAAGCCGTTCGTCCAAATCGGCAACGAACAATCCGTGTACGCAATTTGGTTAAAGGTAGTTTGCACAAAGGTATAATGCTTGAAGCATATGAAACATTTTTGTTGGCATATCTTTTCTGGAAAACTCCCTTTAAACCGAGAGTACACAAAACCTCGGTTAATCCGGATTCGGTTAATCTGGATCTTCGCCAAAACCGCACAAAACTGGTGGTACGAATGATTTCTAACGTTTTTCTTTATAAAACTTTTCCATTTATCCGGATTTTTTAATCCGGATCTTCGCCAGTACCGGATAAAATCTGCTTTTTTCACATCTTGTAATCCGGATTTTTCTCCTCTTACACACTTGTGTTCTCAAAGCGCGTTGACTGGTCTCTAGGAAAGATTCGACACCTTTCAGGCGCAGCACAAACGTGCTCACGATCACCAACGAACGTTTAGAATTATCATAACATCGGTTGCAACTGCTCGCAACATTCGACTAATCGTAGAGGTGATTATTTCGTTACATATGGGCAAAGCATAACAAGTTGAACATGACGCTCAAGGCACGCCGCTGAACCACGGTTTCAGTCCATTGATCAATGTTGAGTGTACGTATGCAGAGGAGTATTATCCCTGAGTGTATTGTAAAATCAAACGAAAGAGCATGTTTTGTTGCTTGGAAAACGATCATTGTAATGAGGCGTTTGAGCATTTCCGTACAATGTTCGCCGAGGGAAGGATTACATGCGGTTGAACATCACGATGTAACAACATTATTTTTTCAAAAATGTTCAGATATCGAAAATTCAGCCGCTAGGTTGCAACCTAAAATAACCTGATTGTAAAGCACCTCATCACAGTTCAGTTCACAAAATGTTAAAAAATGTTGTCCCAGCATGAATAAAAACTATTCGTTTTCGTCTGATAACGCTGACTCAGTCATTTTGAGCAAGAAAACGTTCAAATCAAGTCATGTAATCATTTGTCTTTCAGGTTAATGGTGTATATAACGGCACTCTCTCCTTGTACTTGCCGCCTGGATTTACTGAAATGTTTCGACGAGCTTCTTTTCCCAACTTAAATGAGTCACAGTCATCCGTCAATCCGACTGGCAATGATTCAGGTATGATGCATGTCTAAACACTAAACAGACCAATGTGCGAAAGTCTTAACGTATAATGCACATCAGGAAAAACAAGTTCACAAAAAAACTAACATGATTGAATTGCGATTCTTGCCAAAGAGCCAGAGACACTGGGCGATTGTTTACAACCTCAGGAAACAACAAAAATGTGCTTGAAATTGAGAGAGTGCTTAGTTGTAAAAATATGAGCTGATAGAATGAACTTGATTACTAAGAGCACTCTCTCACAACGCCTAGGAGAAATTTTTTAAATCAAAACGACTTGGCTTTTAATGTATCGGTGCTTCTCAGTTCAGTCTAAAATCAATTCAGTCTTTGATCTAAATAGTCGTGAAATTTTTAACTTGAGTTTATTTACAATAATACAGCGGCTAGTTACGCGTTTTCATCCAGGCATACCTTGAAATCAATCTTGTAGGTGCGAATCAAAGTTCATGTTACGGAGCTGTTACAGTTTCATAAGAAGGATGACAATGTCATATGTTTACAAAATCACTTTTTGCAACCATTTGTTTAGAGTAAATAAAGTTTTTGTCTTAAAAGCCCGGCTTTTGCGAACTTACGAAATATGCTTTTTCAGTGACGGCTATAAAACAGGACCAACCTATGATAACTAACAGAGAAGGTCTACCCATAAAACTTACTTGTCTGTCAGATGTTGAAGGAAGAAGATTCAGAAAAATTTTTTTTGTGCGTGTTGGTGAGTGAAACTGTCAATTGTGAACATTTACTTGTGAATAATTTGTACTGCGATTCTGAATAATTTGCACAATTGCGAACATTTACTTGTGAGTAATTCTATCCTACCTAATGACTAGCGTAGGTAGGATGGAATTACGTGGTAAAATTTCGACTTCAGTATACATCTCGCTTCAGTTGAAATGAATATTTTTTTGTCAAAATGTTAATTTTTGACTTCAACTAAGTGATGAGACCTGGTTAGTTTAAACCTTAAACTTTAAGTCATTGATTGATGAATTCCTGAACTCATGTTCTTGCGCATTGCACTACTCGAGTTTGACAATTCTTACCCCCTACTAGACATTCAAAATATTTAGTTTTTATCAACCCTCGTTAGCGAAACTAGCCTTGATGAAAAATCTTGTATCATAAAAGGAAGGATTTGATGATTTATAGGCGATGATGTTTGCCGATTTAAAGGCGTTTACTACACGAGCGTGTAACTTCATGATTAACAACACCATTTTTGACCAAGACTGTGTCTCAGCTTTTGTCTTGCAAAATGGCGTTGAGACAACTGTTTAATGATACGTTGCATAAACGTGGGAAAAAATCTAAAAAAGTGGCCAATAACTGGAACAAATAAGCTGAATGTGGATTTTCAAGTGGTTTATTATATTAATTGATAATGAACGTCTGAGCTTTTGTTCAACGAAATGTGGGACCAGAATCGTCGCTACGAGACTCGGGGTCTGGTTGAGCTGTACTTAGTAATGTCACAAGTTGGTCCGAGCTCTCATGAAACAGAAATTACCTACCGGGCTTGTACCTGGAAAACGCATGCAGTATGCACAAACGTCTCCAACACACTGTAACCAGTGAGATAGCAAAGGAGACACCTTTGATAAAATTGTTTTGGTCTGGGAGCTGGACCCGTCTGTTCCTTGACCATATGAATAACCACTGCACTGCGGACTTGATTAAAAATCAAAACAATACAGATTTGTTGGAGAAAAGCAATTCGGTAACCAGTGTGCGACTTGAGGAATATTCTGGAAAAAGTCCAAGCAAAAAATAAGTTATTTCAACTGCGCATGCAAGATGAGGCCTTTTTATTTTGGCTATAACTTCAGAGTTATTGTATCACAAGTTAAAGTGTTTTTAACTTTGGTGGTTAATATTATCATTAGCATTTGAATGTACTAATTTCTGCTCTCGGTCTTAATCAAGCTGCGCAGTGCCACCAGCATAAGGTAAAAAATTACCCTTTTGTCAACCCGCTATGTCACTGTGGTTTCCGAGAATTGGAAATGGCTGCTTTCAGATTTAGAAATTTTCTTTTCACTTATCCAAATGCAACAAAAACCTTTTGGCAAAAGAGCAGGAACCAATTCGTTTTGAAAAAAATCCGATGCTTTATTATTTCTGTGCAACGAAAGGTTCAGAGTGAAAATGCTTGAACTGGAATTTATTTCAGGATCTCACATCAGCAGAGGAGATATCTTCCGACCATCAGTTTTGTTTCTACTTTTCGCACACATCGCATTCTACGCCGTGTCGATGTAACAGCAGTCCATTCGAAAAAGGAATTACTTTTTTGCTGCAAGACTTATTGAGCAAACACAACTGTCAACGGTTTATTTTGCCGTCAACGCAAAGAAGAGCTGTTTGCTTGCAAAGGCTCGTGTCTGATGAAAAAGACATGTGCCAGTGTTAACAAAGTCTATTTCCTTATTGTGTCGAATGCATTTCGTTCATCGTAAAGAAATCTCATCCAAACGACCTGTAGCACGTGATGCAGATCTCAAATGATGCCGGGCGCCGTAACATGCTTTTCATTCTATCATTGTCAGCAAGCAGTGTTTTCAATCTTAGCGTACCGGCAGACTGTAAAATAAAGTAGCAAGAGTTTTTGAAACAGCAGGATTTTTTGAGACCATCTAAGCATCTTATCACGGACCCCTATCAGAGAATCAATATCCAAAAGCAGGTAATTGCTCGGTCGATTGTTTTGCTCTGGTGGAGCACAATAGCGGAGTAAAAATTTAATTTGTTGAAAATAGGATAATAGTGGAGAAAAATTTGTTTGTCGAAAATAAAGATAGTAGTGGAAAGATTTGTTTAAAATAGGATAAGAGTGGAGAATAATTTTGCTTTGACCGGGGGAGGATAATCGTGGCGTTGCAGAAATTTCGACGGGAAGTGAAACCCGAGAGACACGAAAAATATTATTTCCAATGATAGAAATGTACAGAACCCCCAAAATTTAGTGATTCCAAACTAACTTTACGTTCAGTTTAACTTAAGTTCGAGAAAACAAAAATATGCAAAACACGACTGTTCATTGAAGCAGCATGTCATCGGGACATTTCGTTCAGAAGAAGGTTTTCTGGTTGCTTAGGCGAAAGCGCATATCGTGCAACTGCGTGGTGTTATCATGTTGCATGGGATGGTGTAGCTTTATTTTTAGTACCTTGCCGTCTTCAGCATGTTTGGTGGATCTTTGTTGCGTGGTGTTAATGCAAGGATGCGTAATCCCAGTTCCGCCTAAAATGTAACTTTCAACTGAGTGCCACTCGACGCCAGGCTTGTCGCAGCAGCGGTTTTTTGGTTAACAGGTTATTTCGTAGGAAGTAAAGGTTGCTTTAGTGGCATGGGCATTCCCCCGCACAGTTTCCATACTGCTTAGAATAGTGGCCCGTTTGCGCCATGGAAAAATGTTATATAATTTGGAAAATACTGTTAAAGATTTTTCCCCAAAAGTTTAGTTTTTTTAAAAAAATTTCTATAATTCACAAATTTTTTGGAAGTGGAAAAGAAATATATTCTCAAAAAAATATGTGGCGAAAACATTTTTTCCGAGAAAAATATCAAGACCATTTTTTTACGAAAATCCGCAAAACTTCGCGAGTTAAGTGTTTGTTATTGAAGTTTGCAAATAAACGATGGCTTAAATCATATGACCAGAGACCACTACGAGTCCTTAAAATGCATTGAATGCAAACGTGTCAGGGAAAGATCCCCGTACTCCACTGGGAGATTATAGAACTCCCCCAGATCCCATTTGCCCTTATCACTGTTTGCTTGAAAAAAACTATGGTAAACCAAACTTTAGGCATTACATGATCCAACTAACCTATCGAATATGGGAAGTACCTTTTTTTCCTCATGACAGAGTTATTCAGTACTACAAGCGACACATTCGTAATTTATTTAAATTTTAGGAACAAATATCAAATTTTAGGAACAAATATCATTCTGATGCCACTTAAGAATCCTGCAGAACAGTACAACAAGGTCTGCTGCAAGCGTTATTACAAATATGTATGATGACCTTTCCGAATGCTTGTGATCTAGTATACCACGTTACACCTGTGGCACATCTGTATGTACTGTGCCTAGACTAATCTAATTGCAAAGTGGAAAATGTAATGCCACCTAAAGAAACCTTTCAATTCCTGCATACATTTTGCAATATCCGCTTACCACAACAACAGCTATACTTAAAAATTTACTTCAACAAAGATTATTATTAAAGACATCAGACTTCGTTGAGAGGATGAAAAGAAACATCCTATAGAAGAAATAAGGTAAGCGATGATGTATGTATTAGAAAAAAATTGCAGTAAAAATGAGCACGCAACATGAATTTCCAGTATAGTTTATTCACAAACTTCAACGGGAAACACTACGTTGATTGAGTTGGGCACAGTACGAAAAAAAATTCGTCATGAAAGCTTTCCTTCGGAAAACCATTGTCGGAAAATTGTTTTTTTGAAATAGTTATTTTTCAGTTTGAAATTTCTCTCAAATAAAATATATTTTTCAAAACTGAAAAAAGTTTTTGCAATGATTTTTTAAAGAAATATAACAAAATTTTTTGCATGACGCAAATGGCCCACCATAAAACTATCCAAAACGACTTGATTGCGTAGCCTACTATTTATTCTGTAGATTTCGCCAGAAAATAACAAGCGTAGTTCGTTCTTGCTACTCGCGGCAAGATGTCAGCGAACTTTATAAATCTGCTTTTGCGATTAATGCATGTTGTAAATCTTTCGATTAATGCGAACAACGGATTGTTAATTTCTTGTAAAAAAGACGTTCAAACAAAGTCGTTAAACACGCTGTCAAGTCTACGATTGACAGCGTTCTAAATGTTGTTGTCACGTCATAGGCGAGGCGCGCGGCGTCGTTGCGACGCGGAGAGTGCAACGCAAGACAGGACTCTGCGAAAAAACGCTGATTAGAAATGCACTCACACGACCGATTAGAAAACAGCAAAATCAAGTCTCATTGCCTACGGTTTATTATGTGAACGCATGTCCAACAAAGATCAAAATATTCTGTCGTTTAGCCCAGGCATGCACAACATACGGCCCGCGGGCCGCTTGCAGCCCGCGAGACCTTTCTCAATTGTAGAAAATGTTGCAAAAACTCGACCTCGAATAAGTGATTGTCGTTTCAGAAGTTCTTCCATACTACAACGAAATCTCTACATCGAAATGAAACAGATTTTTGCGGCCCGCAGCAAATTTGTTGATAATTGGGCCCTTCGAGCTTTGTGAGTTGTGCAGGCCTGTTAGCCAGTCTGCGTCCCAGCTATCCCACATGCACTTTCCGTGGTGTGGAAATCGACGATTTCTGTTGTGTTGACCAGCAGCAGCAAAATTCACTCACAAAGTAATGAAAATTAATAAACATGTCAATAACCTGATTGCCAAAACAGTTCAATAACTTTGAATAAGGTAGTCGGTCTGGAACACGTCACGGTGACACGAGAAAATATGTTAAGAAAACTTGCTTGCTGCAAGCATGGTCGGGCACGCGACTTCTTACGTTCATCAGTAGTCAAGAGAGATTAGGTTTTCGAAACTGAATACTCTATGTGGATTCATCCACGAACGTTAAGGTGTATCCGTCATTTTTAAGTCACAGTACGTGTGTCTTTCTCCCTTGCATGAAAGTTTGACGGGACCAGAAAGCTCTTGAGCACAACGCAACCAGGAAAATAACGACGGCTAATATTTGCATCTGGAACAACGAAATTGGCCAGCAAGATAACTGTTCTGGTGAAAGTTCAGTGAGGATATAACCACGATGATATAGCGGATCGTGACAACGCAACGAACGGAAATTACGTACACGAATTGTTTTCTGAAAATGAAACCAGGTTAGAAAGTCTCTTGTTTGGCAACTGCAGTCCCACGGGTTGTCCGAAAGGTCGTAATCGGCAAAATGATCAACAGAATTTTTGTATGACAACGCAGTGAGCACAGAAAATGGTATGGACATGCCTGGGTATTCCTCAACAATCTTTCTGCTTTCAATGCGCAAGGCTGGAACAAGAAACCAACGGGTTTGTACTTGCGTCAAAAAATTGCCATTCAGGCTGATTGAATGAATAAAATGCATTGCGTCAAAAACCGATGGGGAAAGTTCCTGAAGGTTGTTATTTTTTAACTTCAAATATTTTAAGCTTGTAAGTTCGCAGAATGCTTGCGGAGAAATATTTCGAATGCGATTGTCTGATAGGACAAGAATGTTCAACCTTACCAGGCCTGCGAAAGTGTAAGGTTCTACTGAGGAAAGGCGGTTGGAATTTAGAAGCAAACTTGTCAACTGATGGAGTTCAACAAACGAGTTCGGCGCAATCGTTGCGATGACATTTGAAGAGAGATCTAACTGAGTTAGCAGCGAATTGCATGCAAAAAGTTTCTGTTGAAGTCGATATATTGAATTGTTTTGAAGATACAATTCTCTAACAGCAATAAGACTTGCAAAACTTTCATGTTCCACTGTACTTATTTTATTGCTACTCAAGTCCAGCACCTTGAGTTCGAACAAGTGCCTCCAAACTTTGTGCTTTATTGACTTCAGGGTATTATGAGAAAGGTAGAGCTCTTTCAAAACAACATTTGATTCCAACGCGTCATCTTCTACGTAGCTAATGAAATTATGACTTAAATCTAGCGTGTGCAATGCCATTAGCTTAGAAAAAGCAGATCCAACTTTATTTAGATTATTGTGTGACAAGTTAAACACTCGTAAAAATTTAAAGCTTTTAAAAGCCTTTGACTGAATAGGGTCTTTTATTTTGTTGTGAGCAAGATTTACTGTCTTTAAAAATACTGAATAATTCAGTGCAACTGGTCGGAATACAGCAGAATGATCCGTTATCGCGCTGTCCAAGCCGCGATCGTCATTGATTTCTTCAAATTCGTTTCCTGAGAAATCAGCAGATAGCAGGGATGTGAGGTTTGTCAGAGCGAGTTCTGTAATTCTTTTAGTCCTGCATCTGCAATGTATAAGAGTTGCGATAACAAGGCAATGTCTTGCACTTGCAAATTTTCAGCAAAAGCACATTTATTAGGCAAGTCTAAAAGACAGGGTGACTGGCGAAATACCAGAAAGCTTTTTCTCTTAACTTATAGCGGACGTAACATAATGCGAAACTCACATGGAGACAAAACTTTTAAATGGTTTGCAATCCAAGGTTATTTTGTTTTTTCACACGAACGTAATATGTTGATTATCCTTGAATAAAAAATATTACAGGCAAGTAAATAACTCAGTGTCAATGATGGAATAACGAAATCGCATACACTGTGAATGAATTTCAGTAAGAATTGGCCTGAGGCAAATATTTTGAAAGCTATAAATGACCGAGAAGCTGAAGCTGAAATACCAAAGTTTCAGTCTCGAATATATAATATCAAACATCCATTCTGGCTCATGTGTTGGTGAGCCGTAGAGCTTCAAGATAATTTTCCACTTCGTGTTAAACCTCACCCACTTGGATTTGTTTGTTTTTCTCTTTCCTTTACTTTTATATTTTCTCTTTTTCTTTCATTCTCTATCTACGTCTAATTCCTTTCCCCTTTCTCGTTTTTTGATTCGTGGGACTTAGGTGCTGATAAAGGTAGCAACCTCCGCGCTATTCAGTTATGTTTTTTTTTCAGTAAAGCAGCTTTTGTAAAAGACAATCGTTTATCCGACACACCATGCTCCGTGTTGTGGCCCGCGTCATTCCAGTTTTTGCTTGCATTAGGCCTGAGGGAGTTACATTTATGTTTGTTTGATAAGGTGGTGTGTTGTTGGCGCTTTATAACTACAATGGTCTTGCAGCGTCACGACTGAGTTTGCACAATTTCTGGTTTCAATTTACTCGTTTTTTTGTGTGTATTCTCCGTGAGTTCCCTGCGGCTCTTCCTCACACCGTGCGCCTGGTAAGAAGGCTGCAGTACCAATTTACTAGGTAGACCCGGCCGAGAGTCGAACCCTCAACCCTCAACCTACCAGCACCGAAGCGGACGCACTTACCACTAGACCACGGGCTGGTCTATTTACGTTTATGTATGTCATAGCAGAGTTACGTTTTTATTTACAGTCATAACGCAATATGACTTGAAGTAATAATTAAGGTAAACCAAAGGTAATGTAGAAAACGTGCATATTTTTGTTGTTTCTCACCGCTGGAATTTTCTTGCACCGTGCGTGTGATTTGCATTCTCCGCCAGTGGCGCTATTCGCCGCGTTCCTTCGTTGTAATTTAGCAGCGCATCGTTCCGTTCACGTTGTAAAAAATTGATTTGCGCTTAGTGTGGAAATTTACGTGAACGCGGTTGGTCGTGTTGAGGAGCTGCCTTGTTCCTAGGTTGATTTAATTTGAAGAAGCTTAAGCTCGTCGAACGTTAATAAGTTTACTTGTGTAAAGAAAGACGCTATCGTTTTTTGTTCGTACGTTGAGAGCGAGACTGTACCTTGACGAAACTGTGAAAGGCTCATAGTTTGAAAACTTTGTTACGGACAATTCACGCAACAGAATATCTCACAGTTGAACACATCGACACTCAATCAGTGCGTGGTATGCTGGTTTAGTGCAGAAGTGTTGAACTGTGAGATATTCTGTTGCGTGAATTGTCCGTAACAGGTAACAACCTTTTCAGTTCAAAACCATGAGTTGATGAAGATTACAGCATGTGGATTCGAAGAATTTACAACGCTTTCAAAGAAGGATGTTCTGATTTAAAAGGTCTGGAAAGCGACTTTGCTATTTTCAGTAACCATTTTTCTGTCATTGCTGAGAGGTGCCAAAGAAGTATCAAATGCAGCTAATTGAGTTACAATGCAACAGTACCCTTAAAGCTACATTTCAAACTGTTGACATCGAAACGTTTTGTCAATACGTTGGATCAACAACGAAGATCATGTCAGTGTTCGATGGTACAGTAATACTTATGTCTGCGAATAACTGTTCTCTTTGAACTTAAACAAGCCTCGAAATTAAACAAGCCCGGTCTCAATTGACGCGCATCTCAACTCAACGCTAAAAGTTAATGCTACTGCACGATCTTTGGTACCATATATTAACATGCTTGTAACTGCCAAAGGATGTCAGGTTTCTTAGAGTCGCAGTACTATGAATAAATAGCAATGAAAATATCGATTGTATCGTTACGTACAATACCGCCTAGCCTGCATGCACTCTAACTGCGTGAATGTGGCCCACAGCACCAAATGACTTTGACTTTTTTGTTTTGTCAACGGAGCATTTAACTTTATAAAAGTAACAAGAGAACAGCATACCGAGACAAAGCCTTCCGCATCATTTGTCAGAAGCAACAACAGGTGCCTCAACATGCTTCGTTTGCTGTACATTTCGCATTACTGTCTGTTTTATTGCAACTGTCTCTCGTGTGGCGGCTTAAAGATGGCACCACATGTAAATAATGGTTACCGGTAGATGATGCCCATAATTAACAAGTCACTGTGATAGTTACCACAAGCGAATTATATCGTAATTCACTTATCCCTATTTAATGATATTGAAACCTAGTAAAGGTAGAGTGAACTCAGTGAGCGATCTATATTGTTGCAGGTTGCTTTCCCGTTGGTTTAATGTCTCGAATCGCTATCTTTCTCTTGTGCTTGCTTCAGTAGTTCAAGACGATGCACATCCTGCAACAAATGGCTCCCAACGTGACGATGGCTGGAATCCCCCGTTGAAAGTCGTCTTGAGCTTGTTTTACGCTGAATTCGTACTAGCAATGGTAGAGTCTGCTTTCACGAGTGGGAACTGGGAAAGGCTCTAACATTGCTGTTACGCGGAGGGTCAACGGTTTGATTCTCTCTTTAGGTGGCTCAAGGCGATGCAGCATTACGGCTGCAACATGAGTAACGAGTATAAAACAGGAATATCAATGGGAATTAAACGCACCTGGTAATGTGAAGCGATTCCAGCTTGTACAACTTGTGAAACATATTGGGAATGAGCAGCCGAAGGTGACAGTTGGGGAGGAACAGACCGGTGACATTGCGATGGACCGCCCAAGGAAAAGTAGTGCGGTTGACGTTGGAGCAAGAGACAAAGTAATCACTGTTTTCCTCGAAACAACTGCAAAATTCTGGGCAAGTTTTATGATCGTTTTTTATCTTCTTCGTCCTACTTTTAGATGCTTGATTTCCTGCCAACGTGTGTACGCCTCTGTTGCTCACTGTTGGATAGTTAACGCGCACCACATGAAAGCCTTGCTTCCGGAAGTCATGTATCACTGGTTTTCTGATTTCTTCGTTTATCTTTATTGCACTTATTACTGCTGCTAAAGAAATTACAAACTTTGCACAACAAAATGCGCGGCGCATACTGCGCCTGAAGACCTGTTAAGATAAAAAGTGAGAATTTCAAAATGTCCATTAGGAATGTCTAGTCTTCTTTCCAGAAAGTTCACACGGTACATAAATCTATTACAAAATTTTTTCATGCATCAGTTTTTAATAGCGAATAGCTGCAACACAGCAGCATTATGTGATCATGCACTTTGCGTTAGTTTCAATCACAACGGTCGAAAAGCTCCCCTTGTTTTTCTTATAATGTACTGGTACATCCAACTTTATAGAAGAATATTGGCTTTCAAATAGTTGCAAATATCTTGAAAAACCTTAAACATACCCCAGAGCTAATCCATGCACACGTTTGCAAAAACAATTGCTGGATGTTGATTACACCTTCACTGACAAATCAAACAAGTGAAAACAAATTTTATCAACCCATTTACATTTTCCTTTGTTTCTGTCCAATGCAGTAAAAATATAAAAAGGTTTCCTTGAAGTTCATCTTTTTTTTCAGCTCCTTCAGAAATGAAATCAGTTTTTTCAGTAAAAGTTGAAGGAGGTTCCTTTGCAGCAAAAGATGAATCATTACAAATAAAGTATATAGATGGCCATGTATGGATGGTGGCAGACGGGATGACCGGTGTATCTTTTCGCAGCCTCCCGGCCTTACTGTGTCTATATTAACAAGTTTACTAGCGTTAAAGCCAAAAAATAAAATTACTGTTGTTGTTGCAGTGAATTTTGCCTAGTGGTGGAGGACTCTAATTTCTATTGTTGACATACAGTAAATTTTTACAGATGCAACTGCTTATCTTTTACAATTCTTTAGTTGGAAAATGAGTCAAACAAGGGCAGGTTACAGTCAGGAGAACATGTAGAAAGCAGCGTAATTGCAAATTCCAACAAAAGTACAGTACGCAGATTGCCTTTCGTTTTAATTATTTCCACAAAACAAAGGAGCATATGCTCTAGAACAGGGTGTCCCAAGTAAGTCCCACCTGCCGGATACGGTCCGCGAAGCCATTTCACTTGGATTGCTGGTTGAAATTAATGCGAGTTATAACCCAAAGCAATATCTTTACGTAAGACCACCACGTGAATGTCAGTTGGCTAAGTATTACTCTATTGGCGGCTGGCCTAACCTTAGCTGATGTGTTTCCGCAATCTGAGGTATTTGTTGATATTAGGTTCATGCCATCTGAAGCCATATTTTCCTAATGTGCTAGAAGCAGAGAAGCAATTTCACCATTCTTTTCAATAAATATACTTTTATTATTGAAGAAGATCCATGTTTTGACCTTCTTTTGTTCCGTACCGGGTTTATGTTCGACCTTCGAACTGTTGTGCAACAGCTTATGTGGGCCTCGTACAAAAATGTTTGGAGACTCCTGTTTTGTATGATAATGATTTTATTTTGCACAAGCTTTTTTGTTTTGTAAAATATCAGCAATGACATTTTGGAGATCAACGGAAACCGTCGACAACGTTGGTTTGCTTTTAGGTTTAGGTCGCAGAAGGGCCGCAACCATGCGGGAAGGCAACCGGGCAATTGTTCCCCGAACTTTTCAAAAACATGTTCAGTTGTGTACAACTTCAAGTTACAATCATTTTAATCATTTTGCTCCCCCCTCCAGAAACCAACAGTTGGCTGCGGCTCTTGGTTGCGAGATAGAAAATTATGTGCAGTTTCTTCATTTTTATTTCATAAACGAGTAATTACGAGCAATGACACTTGTTAACAGCAAGTTGTTGGATTTCCCTGCCTGCAATAAAATGCATTATTCATCTGCAAACCATGAACAAAGAAAATGCTTTTTGTAAAGTAAACTGCATGAAGTGCAGCCACAAGGCAGTGGAACAGCGTTCTCTTTTCTGTAAAGAGTTTCAGAGCCCGATCAGCTGGCTGTGGGATGCTGATGTATCATTAGGTTTTACAGACTCGACAAACTGGAAGACATCCTCAACCCAAGCTGGGTAAATGGCCTGGATTTTCGTAAGGCACTCTAACTTTAGCTCTTTATTCACATTAGTACAGTTGCTTGTATGGGGTTTTAGAAATTTGTTTTGACTTGCAGTACATGAATTTAGTGAGGTGAGATTATTTTGATCAAACGTGTTCGATTATAAATTCTAATGTAGTTCTACATTTCAAGCATCACCTTGCCTTCCATCATCATAAAATAAATACGAATCAAAACATTTAAATGGCAATGCCAAAACGTTCAGATTACATACATGAAAATGAATTTCACGTTATACTTTAATTCTATATTTGAAGGAATTTACTTGGAACTAGAGCAACCTCAAAGACCTGCGTTAGACTTTATCACCCAAGGCAAGTCTCTCAAAATAAAACTACAGGATAGTACCATATGCTCTACATTTATCTTGTTGGTTTAAGTTTTTTGTTTCAATGTTGCGAAGCAAGAATTTTGCAGTATTTCTTTATTTGACGTTTGAATTTATGTAGTAGTAGTACGGATTCCTTTAATTTAGACCTATTTTTGTACTGAATGTCTGACAATGTGCTTCAAATATTTGATTGGTTGCTAAGTAACAATATATTTAGTTTTAGCTAAAAGGAAATATGAAAACCTGCATGTTGAAACGACTTTAGGAAACGTTTTGTATCCAACTGCACAAAATTTCAAACTTTCATTACAAAGTACTACCGGTCGATTAACTTGCGGTGGTTTCACTAGTCTTCCTGGTCACGAACAGAAACTATTAAAGATTTACGGTAGCTAACTCCCAAGTTTAACTTTGTAAAAATAACTCAAATTGCAAATGAAACTTTGTTTCAAATACCTGTCTCTTTCACAACTTTTTGTCTGAATCGGCAGAAATACAGTCTTGAAGGAGTGTGCCCCGCGACATATATACGCCCAGATTGCACACAACGTTTTCCAAATGTTTGAAAGGACTAGAATTTTGTCACGAGTTTTTTTAAGAAAGCACAGTAATAGTTCATTCAAAGAAATATAGGAGAAACTTATTGGCACTGTTAACGGCTTCTCGAACATATTTTGTTTCGTATTAACGATCTTGCCCAGGATCTCTGCTTGCATCAAAATTTCTTCAAAAATTTGTCTCAAGCTTTGGTGGATACATGGTAACAGACATTTACTTTGATCACCCACACAGATCTTGTTTCCAAAATAAATCTACACCTCTGTAGCTGTTCGTCAAGTATACGAGGTACATATGACAGTTCTCTGCAATTAAGTGACGAATCGTCGTCTCCATCTAATCGCTTCTAAGTTGTAGCAAAGACGCTTAATATCCTTCTCAACTATATCGGTTCTCTACCTTTATCAAAAGTACAGGTTGGGCGGGTTTCCAGCAACTTGAGTTTAAGCGAACCGTTGCCTCGGGCAATATATGTTAGACTTACGTCGGTTTAAAACTTGCGCTTGCTGAATTGTCGAAGCGCCGCTAAGGACATACATAAATTAAATAATATTATTTTTACATAAATGATCCGATGTTTCAAACTTTTTGTTTTTGTAGGAAAGTTGATTTGTTAAATATTGAAGAATATTTCTTGCTCTTTTCAGGTAAGGCCTACAATCATCTAACGGCTGGCAATTCGCAAAATACTGATTTTATTAAGTCTTTTCTCATACACTCCTGGCCAGCTTTAATTCGTGTGAATTCTGATTTGTTGATTTCAATTCAGTTCGTTTCTATTGCAGTGCTGTCCATGCAGGACAAAAAAGGCCAGAATTGGTCTAACAAACTGGGTTCCCCAACACGTTTTGAGCTTGGTTGATAAGTACATGCAAGTAACACGTCAAAACACGCGCAAAAACGCGCAAACAACAACAACGAAATGAACAGAGAAGACAAAACCCTGACGCAATTGGATTATGCCACGAAAGCATCTGGCGATCAAAAACGGAAGCAACAAAGGATGAATAACTAAAGTTTTGAGGGTGAAAGAAACAAGAAACAAAGGAAGTACTGCTAGTGTTGTGGGAGGTTTGTGCTTATTATGCTGAAAACACTTCTACTTGCCGAAGATGGCAGAAAGCAAATTCTGAGATGCCAACGCTGATCTTTTTATACTAAGCCAAATTCAGAGCCGACGTTAGCTTTTTTAGTGGTACGGCCAAGTTTAGCAGAAATTGAGCATCCATGGAACACTGTTGCCCTCCAAAGCAGGGGTTCTCTTGTGTCTATGTACTCTCTAGAAAGGATGATCTTTTTTAGCCATTTATAGTAAGCGATCCCCGTAAGCACTTTCTACCACAGCGCAGTTGCGCATCTAAATCCGAAATCCAACCTAAACTGAAAACTTGAATACGACCGGAACGTAAAAATTTATTGCTGAAAAGCTATTCCTCTCCTCGCAGTTCCAAAATATTAGAGGGAGCATTGCTCTCGACTATTCGATATCTCGAATTTTGCAAATTAAAAAACATTGCCTGAAAAGCACACTATAGAGTTGTTGCTCTAACTTTTCGCCATTGAACCCAAAGACAAAAATAAAAACGTGTCTAACAGTAAGTTTAGGCAATGTTACGGGCCGACAAAATTAATAAACTACTAACAGAGATGAATCAAACTTTTTCAGTGTGTCCTCTCCACCAGAAACATAACTTTCAGCAAGTTTTTCCATTGCAAGTCTGTCAACTCGTTCTTATTGTTCTAAGTCATGGCTATGCGCAGGGCCCTTGAGAAAAATTTTACCAAGGGCTGCGAAGACCGATACCTGACCCCCTAACTTCCGGCAGCTCTTGTCGAGACTGGAGTAGCTTGTTTGTGTAGTAATCATAATATAAAAAAATAGATAAATAAATTAACTCGTGTACTGGCAACTGGTTTGCCAGTAATTTTGAACTTGAATACAGAAAAATTTAACGTACGAATTTTCATGCAATACACTCAGAGACTGACAGCTTTGGAAAAATTTTAAGGCATCGTGAATAGAAAAATTAGTAGCCAACTCGTTGCAAGCATCTTGCAGTGCGGTTTCAGAAGTGGCAGCTGTACTTCGAGTTCAAGCTTCGATAAAAAACTTTCATTTGGCGCTTCCCATCTTTGACAACTTCGCAACATACAAAACAGCATTTAGTATCACTTCCCGCATCATAATGAAGCCATTTGAAGCAGTCAAACCAAGTTGTTTGAAATGATCTGTTCACAATAACCCTGATTCCAAACTGTCGTCATGGAAATGTGATGTTTCTGGTTGATAAGCTTCATTTAGCATAAAGCAAGCGTTTTCTTTTGTCAGCATTTCTCGTCGTATTGTCACCTGAAGTTCAATGCCTTCAGTAAGTAAACCGTACCAGTCAATGGTGCTATGGGGCTCAATCACCTCAACATCAAACTTTTCAAGGTCCAACAAGTTTCGGGCATAAACATCGAAACAGACACAAAGCTGTGTCTTGTCTTTTCAAAACTTTCTTTATATAACCTCCACCAGCAGAAAAAAGACCAAATCAAATGTTGATATGTGAAATAGCGATACTTTATTGGTTTAAACAACAGTATCTAGATTTTGTGACGCAATTGAATCAAAGAACAAAAGCTGCTTCAACAGGACAGCACAACCTGGAAACTGTTGCTTGATGTTGGAGACAGCTAATGTGTGTGAGCGGATAATAACCAACGAATGTCTCTACAGAGCAGTTACAAGTAACATATTGTAAGGTTTTGCCAAACTTAATTGACTTATGTTTAATGTCAGGCCTGGAACAGTTGTCATGTTGTCCGTTGTTAGAGTGACATTAGGCTAATGCGTTTTGACGACCGCACCCACCGCAGGAATGGTCATAATATCTCCAAGCTGCAAAGAATGTGAAAAACGTATTGGAAAATGTTAACTCTGTGAAACTCACTGACAAACACTAAAAGTCTCTCGTTCGATTTGCAATTGTACAACTATATATAGCGACAATTATGTGTTTTTTTTAAATATTGCTGCCTCTCGGTTTTTCAATTGCATTAACAGTCATGACGGCAGCGCCGTCCTTGATTATCCGAATGAAGCCTCATTGCATTGGTTCGTGTATTCTGGTTGCGGCTCTGCAGTACAACATTCCTCTCTTGGTTAAACTGAAAATTTCCACTACATGGGAAGTGAACTGTAAACGTTCCGAACAACTGCTTAACATTGCATTTCAAAAATTTTTTCGTGACAAGACATCAACTCCAATCATATGTTGGTTTCCGAAAAAGGCATGGATCGTGGTTGGAGTTAACGAATAATGAAGTTGGAACTAACGAATAATCGGTGGTTGGACTTACGAACAATAAGTGCGTTTCACGGCAGTTTCTCGAAATAACCTCCTACCCAATTGCAAGAAAATTTATATATATCGTGAAAAATTCAAAAATGATAAGATCATGTGTTAATTACAACAACATACGCTAAACAAGTTATGTTTCCTTTTCAAGCCGCAATACTTTTATTCGCCCAAGGTCGTGTGCATATTGCATATGCTATTCAAATAGTGGGATTGATCCAAAGTACAGGGCTTTGCAGTAGAGACCCGCTACCTTTTGACCTTTCTGAACAAGTGCATGCAAGAGGTTTCATGCCCTGTGCTGCCATTGTCTTGCCACCGCAGTGCAGTATTCACAGCGGAAAGTAGCGGAGTAGCCCATGGCGCAGGCAAACGGAGATGGTCGCCCGCAGAACACTCTCTAATGGAACTGACCTGAACATTTAGAAACATAACGTTTAACTTCTAAAGAAGTGGTGCTTTAAACTTTTCTCCACCACGTTCCCCTTAAGTAATTTTCCATTGGTTCACGCCCCCTGACTTTAAAGTTGGACAAAAATGTATTTCTTGGTAAGTTTATCTACTTCTTTTATTGTAAGTTTTTTTTAACAGACACTAAGTCTATAGCGTACAAACACACAAAGTCTACACAATGCAGATTGATAAAAACAGACGCAACAGAACAATTGATAGCGGGTTTTGAGGTAGAACGGCAGAGTTACAGACACTTTGTTAACACTAGTGTTCGCTAACCCGTAACACTTGGTACGACACTACTTTCAGAGAAGGACACTGAGTACAACCCTGGTCAAGGGCCAGGTAAATGCGAAAGTATTGTGGTATGCACACACCCTTACACAAACACTTTAAGGTCCGAGCACTCAGTCGCAAACTAAAATGCGGTTGTAGTGTTCAAAGAATAAGGACGAATATAAACAATCTGACTGCATCAAGCGCGCAACCATAGGTTGTTAGACTTTCTGCATCGTTCAAGAAAGAGGTACATATGTTTTCACAATAAGGCCTCAAAAGTAGTGAATATTGCAATGAACCTTATGACTACTAACACTCGCTCGCCACGGCAGGTTGTATAGACCCCTGCACTCAAAATTATAGGCTACCGATTACTTGATAATTTTTGGCCAATATTTTCTGCAAAAATATTTTGCAACATTAGATGGAAAACGCTTTCTTTTAAGCGACATTGCTCAAGACGTACCGGTACTCACAGATATACAGTATATGTTTCCACTCTATCTCGCACGGTGTGTTGTAGTTGCTTTGTGAACTTTTGCAAATTCTTTCTTTGTTTTATTCACTCTGCATAGCTTTGCGGCCGCACACTACTTTGCAGAATGAATGCAGATTACTCTGACTAGTTGTACGCAGGGCCGGCGTTAGCAAGTGCGGGGCCCTATTTGAAACACTTTTCGGGGCCCCACGCAGTGGTGTGTAGAAAGTTTTGAGGAGGAGCATGGCGTAATGACAGGAATCGGTGATGTTACAAAGCGGCGCCCGAACGGTTGACTCCATGACCTCTCCAGTAGAGACTTCAATGGACAGCGCCGTTAAACCCAACAAACAAACTAATTACAACCCTCATCAATACCTCCTCTCTGGTCAGGCACATCCCTGATCAGAAGGGAGTGACGAGTGTAGTCCTACAGAGAGGAGAGGTATCGAGTGCTGTGTTAGTGGATATACAGAGCTGAAAAGTTTGCAGTAGTAACAAAAGATTCTATTTTTCCAGGCCAGGAATAATAGCTATGGATGACCTTTGTATTCTTTTGCAGTGAAACTTAGAAAACTGCGTCACATCACTCTCGTTTTGGGGGAATACTTCTATTATAATTGCAGGCGGTCCTATTTGGGCTACATAGCTCAGGGTAGTCCGTAACTTTCCTACTTATGCCTTCTAAGTAGCAGGATCGTTTGTTCATCCATATTTTGAATTTTCTTGCTCGCATGCCTCACCAGATGTACATCTGACGAGGTTCCTTGTTTGTCAAAATCAACACGCTCGAAACGACTTGTATCACTTCTCGTACATAAACTTCCACTTTGACTATCTGGCGTAACATGATCAGGCTATCTGCTACGTTGTCGCCATCTTCAGTGTGGTGTGGCATTGAAGGTATACCCTCAGTGGTTAAAATACTTGTCCAAACGCACCTTTCCTTTTTATGCTTCGGTCTGTTTATGCCTTAGCTTTAGGCCTCTTTTGTCTGCCACGTAATATTTTCGGCCTAGGTCTCTTGGTCTTGGACTCATAATATTTAGCTTAGTTACAGACAAAACATATTCTTAAATATATCCCAAATTCGACTGTACAAAACACATGGCTGTCACTGCATACTTTACACGTGGAAAATGGTTACAGTGAAAAACACTTAATAGACCACCAATTAAAGGAGTAGGTTGCAAAAAGCTTATTAGAGCAGGTTTTGAATATCCCAGAGAAGGTTAAAAATTATTTTCTCCATTAACACTAAAACAATATATGAAAGATTGTAGATCTCCCAATAAGTTTAAACCTAGAATTAATCTTACAAAACAGACAAATACTGTAATAGCTTCAAACGTCCACAAACGCTTTTCTATTTTCAACTTTTTCAGACTTTTGCAACTTTAATTTGTTAGGCTATATCTATCTCAGAAATTACAACACCAGTCTGTGAGATTGATGCCACAATCCTTGTTTCAGTAGTGTTTCATGATGCAATTTTCACCACAAGAACATCATGAGGCTGACTACACTTGAACGAAATTGTCACTTCTATTTGCGAATAGCTTAACTGTTAGTAATTTTCTGTTGCTATTTAAGAAATGGTTATTTTTTGCTCACCTGAAATCGCCATTCATATTTAAAACTAAGTTTATTTCAAACGTTTTCGCCAATCTCAGGTTGCCTCATTAAATCTTTACTACAGGGAAAATGGACAACACTATTAAACGACTAACTAAGCAGCATACATTTGCAATTACGAATTAAACGTTATTTTCAGAAAACAAGTAGTAGTAAATATTGAAATATCAACATTCAACAACTATCGAACCGTATTGTGCAGCAACTATCGAGACGTGACCTGCCAAATACGTAAAGCTTTTGTAAATGAAACAGAAAACAGCTTAAAAACTTAAGCCTCTCTGCCTTAGAGAGGTGCTGGTGAAAAAAACTCGGCTACTCACCACTGAAAGCAATGACCATTCTTACTATAGAACTTTGATGAAGGCGTTAAAAATCGGGCTGTTCACTTGGATTTTAGTTGGCAACGGATCCCACGCTTACAAAATACTGTGGGCCCTTCCAGAGTTTTCTTACGTTTTGACCTTTCTCACTGCAAAGATATTTTCAGAGCCAGCGAATATATCATCTGAAGACCGAGATGTTTGCAAATCAAGGTTTTAGTGTACTTTGATGGTGATGCCGAAGTTAGTTTATACTGTATTTTGAGATACCGTTGGAAAAATTTAATAATCGTTTTGGTCTCTCAAAATAACATGAAAACACTGGGCCCCATGCCGGCACTATACACAAGCAGCTTCGATAGAAAGTGTAAGTTTGCGTTGGTTAGTAGGCGGAGCGCGGGGCCCAATTTGAAGAAATCGTTCAAATCGGCTTAAAACCGGCCCTGGTTATACATCGGGTAAACCATTAGTTCCCAAACTTTTTCGGGCCGTTACCCAAATCAAGGTAGCTTATTACCCTCAATATTTCGCAGTGAGCGCTCATAATACAGAACAACATTGTGGTTTTGGTTCCGTGCTACCTTCCCAAAAATCGAATATTACCCCTGGGGGTAATTTACCCCATTTTGGGAACCACTGGGTTAAACGATATAACCGCGTTTCGGCATAAGATTCCATAATCTCAAACCAAACCCATTCATACGTGAAAAAAATAGTTCGGTCAATCGCATAAATCGGACATTCCAATAGAAGCGTTATTTTTATTTGTAGACTTAAACACTTACGGCTCCGAGATTAAGTAGCTAAGTGTCGCCATTGAGATGGCCAGAAAGCAAAGTTAGTATATTTCTTTGGCTAAGAAGTCGATATGGCATGGTGGCGTGTAGCTGCCAAGCCGCATTTAACAACTCAGTCTCACGTTCAACAAGAGTGTAGCTCAAGTGCAGTTGAATCGTCATGAATATACATAGTCGCATCACAGAAGGACACGGTCGAAGTACTGTAGAAAATTAGTATCATGCAGGTGTGTAGCCACACTGCAGAAGGCTCGTTGAATTGCAGAAAGCCATAGCGGTATCCCACGCTGCGTGGAGCTGTGGAAAGTGTATGCATTCATGTTTATCTGGAATTAGGCGAGCCCCTATGTTATGCATCCGGCTACCTTGAAATTCTATGTGCACCATGCTATGTTCTCAGATGCGATAACGGCACATATGTTATTTTTAAAGGGACTTGGCATGCCGTCTAAGCAGTCCCCTAGTTGTGCCCCTGAATGTTTGCATGCAGACTCCAATTCGACCTGCAAAATTTCACGAAACTTAACCCCGGCTTACATCTCTGCAGGAACTTAACAAAATAACATGCAGCGGCGTAAAGTTAGCACTGTCGTAACGCTTAGAGGGACACATTCCCTTTCAAAAACTTTCCATGTTGTGGAGTATGTAAGGGCCCGCGTCCCCCTGGAAATTTCGTGACGCTCCCCCCTCCCGGTTAAGAACCACTGTTTTAAAGTCTTTTTGAAACCGCTCTGCATTAATTTTCTGTAGATAGCAGTAAAACGAAAATGTTTTTGCACTGAACTGAACATTCTACATAATTACTGAGACTTATGAATTCAGAAATACCATGTTGCGATTTTGACAATATGAAACTCTACCAAAACTCATCAATATTTTTTCAGCTATAGTTTTCTTAGGGATAATGTATTATCTATAGTGTACCTAACAGCTCTGGCAACTCTGATAAAGCTTCAAGGGAGAATGATTTTGACAAACGGTGCATGACTCATATTATATACCACTGCCGCAAGTATCCATTGCAAACGTCTTGGCCATGTCATTATTATTATTATCCTTTATTAGCCGCAGAATCGTGGTCCATATCACAAGCACAATGGACTAAAGACTTCGTAAAACCCACAGCGGAGGGAGGGCAATTCATAAATGGGAATTCGCACCACCCGCAAACAACATTCAAGTCAATCCTGTTTGGAGAAGCTATTAGATTGAGGCGCCTCAACCAAAGAAAAGATGGTTACCTCAGCAGCTTAAACCGACTCAAA
>JGI24021J15306_10000875_pt1 | contig 26739 bp, 14 predicted proteins | sample Ectturendosymbi1_FD_15306 | JGI IMG/M metagenome (IMG submission 15306) | reverse complement strand
TTTTGATAGGTCTAGAAATAAGAAACATGTTATTAATTTATTATCAAAGTTTCTGAGTAGTTCATCATAAATAGTTGTAATGGCTAGCTCTGTTGAGTCATTTCCTCTAAAATCGTATTGTCTTTTGTCAACTAGATTGTGTTCTGTCAAATAAGGGTATACTCTGTGATAAAGAACTTTTTCAAACAACTTTGAAAATACTGGAAAAACAGAGATTGGTCTATATTCAGATGAAGAACTTGGGCTATGAACTTTAGGAATTGGAGTGATGTGGGCAATTTTCCTGGAGTCCGGGGAATTCACCAGTAGTCGTGCATTTGTTAAAGAATTTGGACAACCAAACTGATATTTTTGAATTCTAAATGAGAAAATGAGAATTATAAATTAAAAATGATAAATATAAACGAGAAATATTAATTATAAAAGAGAAAAACAATGCCTTTAAGACTTTTCAACAAGGTGTCGCTGCCATACTCGCACCCCCTTGCTAACCTTTCACTCCCACCAGTTTTAACAACGCAGGCTCTGGAGAGAATGAAGAGATATTTTGAAGAATACAAGTCGCGGTGCAGATTAACGAGAGGCTAACAGGAATTGGCCAGCCAAAAAAAACTGAGGAGTATATATAGAGTGCAAGGCTGCAAGACAACGATGGCAGTGCTTCATCTCTCTCTCGGGTCACTTAACAAAGATTCGCATGCTCCCCTCAGGCAAGTTGTCATCAGATCCATGCAGTATGTGTTAGTAGCCTTACAATACGAAAAAGCATCTAACTACAGCATTTGAATAATATGCAATTTTTAAAATTCATTCATTGGATGCTCCTCTGCCTTGGATGCCCGGGGCCGTCACCCCGATAGCCCCCCTCTGCACGCCACTGACGTGAAAAATCCACTATTGCCCCTCCCCTCAGGGAAAAATCGTCCCAACGGCCATGCCCACACTGAGCAAAAATTGCTGTGCAAAGACTGAAAAGAAACCGATAGTTTCGTGGCGAATGTCTTTGTATTGTTTTTTTATAGATTTGCCGCAGTTCCGTGGTCCAATCAAACACTGAGAGGAGCAATTTGTGGCTGATGCTGAGTTTTTACAGAACTAACGTGGAACCTATCGATAAGGTCAAAAGCAACCTGTGCTAAATTTTTCTTATGCTGCTAGCTCACTGCAAGCATATCATCCAAAATCAGCGCAAAACAGCGACAAGAGCAGTTACTATCAACGTATGCTGACTGGAAAAGCTCTTGTGAACTTTTTCCTTCGGCCACCACTCACACCAAAGTAGCAAATAGCGGTAACGGCACAGTAGTGATAGCTCGCTACCACATCGTTATTTTTTTGAAAAAGAGCGGCGCTCCGGCTATTGCTACTGGAAAATTTGTGCGATGCAGTAGCTCGCCATTTACTGTAGGCTAGTAGCTCGCTACTACCCAGCTCTGGAGTACACCAAGGTATTTCACTTAGTCAGAAAATTGTACCTGTACACCATTCAAAAAAACATTTGATGAAGTAGGTTGTTTATATTTTTATGCGACAAAAAAGTAGGCTGCACCAAGCGTTTTTTGAAATTAAAAGCGAGTTCGTGTTCAGCAGCATAATCACCACAAATAATAATCAGAAGACGCAGGCGTCCACTAATACTGGGGCTGAACACACACATATCATCAGCAAAGATTAGATGATTCACAACCATATTTCACACAATGCATTCGATTCATGCTAACCCAGGTGCGGATATGAGCATTGGACTGGACTTGGATTGGACTGGATCCGGACTACAGCAAATTATGTTGAATTTTGATTGGATCCGGACTGTAAATCTCTACAAAATTTAGTATCCGGGTCGGATTTGAAGTGAGTTAATGGAAAAGAAACGCGGCATTTTTGCTGTGAAAATGCTGCATTTTCCAACATTTTTGGACTTAATTTTGACTTGGACTTTATGTTTGAAAAAATGTTTGGACTATGGTTGGACTGAGTTTTAACAAATCAGGACTGGATCTGAATCGCAAAATATGACAGTCAGCTCATCTCTGCCCAGGTGGTCTGAAAGTTCATCAATATAAACACCAAATAAATATGGACTCAGAACTCCTCCTTGCTTTAACCCATTGGTCACAGTAAACGGGGATAAAATGCTGACGCCCCAGTTTACTTGCATGTTCTGTTCCCTATACCAACTCAACAACAGTCTTACTATGCACATAGCAGGAGGTAACGTGGGGGGCACAATTCCCTGCACATCGGATCACTGTGAGGCCACCGAACCTCTGCAGCAGGTGCAGAAAAGTCCCAAAAATGCCGCAAGTACTTTCTCCAAGAGCACATTTGCTTCCGAAAGACTTTAGGTTCAAACATCAGGGCGCCAAACTTGTTTCTTTCCCTGGCGCCATCTAACCTCCTTACACCCCTGCACACAGGAATATTGCGCTTAAATGGTTTAGCAAACAGTCGGTTATGGTTAGTTCTGTGAAATGCTTTAGACGCTTCTAAGAATGCTATAAACACTGAGGTATCCTTGCTTACACAATATGAAACAGACTGTTTAAACAAAAAATGCACATGTCTGTGCGACAGAGATGATCGGACAGTGGATTTTTACTATCCGATCCTATCCTGTTTTTGAAAAATGATATCTGTATCCGATCTGAATCCTGTTTTGGATGAAACCATACTATCCGTATCCGAAAACTATCCGAAAGTGTATTTTGATGCACAACATGCATTCATTGTGCTGTGTCTATTTTGCCCACAAGGCAAAATAACCTAATGAGGCAACATAACAGCTATAGTTATTTTGCCTTTAGCTCAGTGGTTCTAAAACTTTTGAGATCGCGTACCGCCTGGTGTTTTTTAATGTTGGAGTGAACACCCCTGGTTTCTGAAGAACGTAATTTGCTCAAATGTACAGTAGACTAATATAACACACAAACGAATCAGCAACATTAGTATAACACAAGAACGAATTATAACACAGAAACGAACTAATAAAGCTTTTCGAACATGGCAGGAAAGCTGCTGGCATACCACCTAAAAATCCCTTGCGTACCACTAGTAGTACGTGTACCACAGTTTGAGAACTTCTGCTTTAGCTGAACATGATTGGTTGAAGTAATCAAATAACAAGTTTGGAATGCACGTCCTGCTTAGTTGACCATGACATCTGTAACAGCTCAGTCCCAAAATAACTCTGCATTCTAATGATGATGGTTGTCATGGCTTCAGGGCTGGCAAGCAATTAGCAGCTTCTTGCTTGCATTAAGTCAGTGGTTCCCAAACTTTTTCTGATCACGCACCATTTGTGGGTCCTGTGCTGTCAGCACTACCTTGTTCCAGGGAAAGTCAATGTGCGAATATCACGCGATAAAAAGTTTGGAAACAGTTTCAACGTGAACAAAATGGCTGCAAGAATTTTTGTGGCCATTTTCAAAGCCAACAAGTACACAAAACTTCAGGAATTTATTAACAGAATCCAATTAATAAAAGTTGTAGCTGTGAATATAATTTGTTTCTAGAAAAAATAGGCCTATTCGTGCACCACCTTGAAACCCTTCGCGTACCACTAGTGGTGCTCAAACTTTTTGGCTCGTGGGCCACATTTGTCTTTCAGAAACCCTTCGTGGGGTTTCATGGGCTTAGCCCCTCCGAAACAAAGCTCCAAGCCCCACCAAATTGAAATACGAAGCACTATAAAACGGTAATATTTGCTCAAATTTCAGAATATCAAGCCCCACTGCACTAATGTAAAGCCTCCTTATATAAGACGTTCTGCTGACGGTTCTGTTGCCACACCAAGCTTTTAATAGGCCATTTTTTTGGTAACAGTGGTTAGATTTTAACGCCATCCATGAGTTCACATTCATAATTTCATTTATTAATCCTACCCTTGTTGCACTTTAATCAGACCTAACTACATAGCAATGCTAGTCTATAAACGAAAACACCCATTCAAAACAATACACTGGCTTAAAATATGTCATTTATATTGAAATGACTGAATAAAAATTCAGTCCAACAAGTCAATGCCACCAAACAACAATTTTGCATTTCATGTTAAGAAAGAAAAATGCTATCTGGCTTGATATCATCCAACAACCAGTCAATGCGGGCTCACGTAGAATAGGTGTGAAGACTGCAAGGCCTGGTGTAGATTACAGACGACATTAAAACAGCTAGAGTGCTCTAGCTAGTCTAGACTACAGATCACAGTAGGCCTAGGCTACACTAGCTAGCCTTAGTCCAGGTACACAGAAAACAACGTTCTTAATGAGTACAGTAATAGCCCTATCTTGCCACACCCGGAACAGATTCATGCTGACAAACTTGGCGTGTCCAATTAGCAGATTAAGAGGGGAATGGGATTACATTACGGTACAGAGATTACACCATAGACAAACTGGGAATCGAGGCACAGAAGGCTGAAAAGATGCTTCTGAAGATAATAAATGAATGATTTCCAAAAGTCTGAATCCTCGAAACATCGATAAAAGCGTTTGCGGATATCCGGATCCGTATCCGGTTCCCATTTGAAAGCAGTTTTTGGATATCCGTATCCGGTTGCACACTCACTATCCTGCCGGATATCCAACTGGCAAACCGGATAATGATCATCTCTGCTGTGCGATGTTGTGGTTTGAAACCAATCTGGTTGTCTGTCTGTTTTGGCCAAAAATGGTGAGATGCAGGGCAACATGTAATATTCAAACAACTTGGAGATAATATTTGCAAGGGAAACAAGTCCATAGTTACCAGCATCACTTATGCCCCTATTCTAGTTTTTATAAATACGTACAATGGCAGTTGTCATGCATTCCTGTGGAATTTCTCCATGCATTGAGCACATATTGAATAGACCACTCAGATAGACCACTCACCAGAGATGAGCGGATATTGATTTTCCAACTCCTGATTCATATCCGAAAATTTTTTTTTATATCCATATCCAATCCTTATCCGAAAATTTCTGAAATTTAGTATCCGATATCCATCCGTATCCGCATGCGACACTGGCTAAATACGCAAGTAACAGGCAGTGGTTATAGGTCTGTCAGTGGACCTTCGTTTTTGAAAACTTATTCATCCGCCCCTGTAACATGACACTAATCCATGACAAGTGTGCAGTAGACTGCATTACGCTTGATAGAAACGTAGTAAACCTAAACCTAACCCTTAATCTTAAACCTAAACCTTACCCCTAAGCTTAACGCTTAAATCTAAACTGCAAATCTGACCACAAAAGTTTGGAAACTTTTGAAAGAGTAAATAAAAGCCAGTACCATGAAAAGTGCAACCACTACTACCAAAACGAAAGGTGCCCGATCATGGCCAGAGTCAAAGTGAAAACCATTCACACAGTAAGACACATCTACATGAGTACCATGACGGTGCTGCTAATGTGACAAACTCAGCATTTTATTTCAACCGTATCATCACTAGCGAACATATAGCCACTTTCAAATAACAACACCTTGTCATTTGTGACCCAATCCATAAAAATAACATCACATGTTGTGCCCTTTCAATCGGAAAAAACAGTAAAATAGTGTGCATTTTACCGCCAGAGGAATAGCTCTGCTGTGATTATTTTTCCATTTGAATTGTAGTACATTTGGCTTTGCCCACTTATAACACTGAGTTCGTGGCACTAGCGTTTGGTGCGATGAACATAGTCGAGCGAGAATTCCTGCTGTGCGAGTGGTCGTTGTTTGGGCTCTCAGCATTGTTGTTTCAGCTTGGCTAATGGAGACGACTGTTTTTGTGGGGAAACTTTTGATGTAAGCTACAGTACTTTTTTAATAAGTTTTGAAAACCAGACACAGGTTTACCCAAACACAACGAACTCAAACTGTCTTTTAGCAAACGTTGACTGTATGAAACGTGAGGTAGAATGTTCCAAATTATTACCAAAAGGAATGTATCTTAAACGTTGAAATAGACCAGGGGTGGCCAACAAGTTGATCACATTGATCGGTTGATCGCCGATTGTCAATTGTTCGATCGCGCATGATTTTGCATCGAATTGACAAGATACCTAAAAGGAAAATTTTTCAATCAATATTCCAGAAAGTAGGATACATAAAAATTATGCATCAATTAGTTGGTCACGTATATTCTTAGGGGCCTCTTGCAACGGCTGACCATAGGCTCGGCAGCAGGGCTCTCACACATGCAACTCCAAAAACTCTAGAACAGTACCACAAAATCCCTAAACCTGCGGTGGTGCAGCATAAAATCGAAGTGCCATGATAAATGTTAAAAATATAACCCAATGTGATTTGTAAAATAAACTGAAATAGTTCATTTTACACGTTTTCATACTTTTCTGGAAATCCCTAAATCCCTAAAATATCCCAAAACGGCCCAAAAGTTCCAATCCAGGGACAAAATCCTTAAAAGTGAGAGCACTGCTCGGAAGATGCCACGAAGGTATTATAATACGTTTTCTATTATTGCGTGGCAATCATGATTTAAGCGAAACAGACACTTTACCTTCTGTCTATGCATCAAAGGCGATGGTACACTGTATTTGCATATGTGATATTCAAGTTTGGCATATTGTATTTGCGACTTTGTTACCGACCGATCGATCGCGAGTCATCATGAAATTTTCGAGTCGATCCCAGTCGAAGAAAAGTTGGCCAGCCATGAAATAGACTATTCAGCCTACACAACACACACATGTGCCACTCAGCACAACAAACACTCAAAGCAGCACACCAGCAATATGAGAGCAGCAAACCACTTCACCAGAAAAAAATTTACGATAAAGTAACACGAACTATCATTGATTGTGATGAGTGCGGCACATACTGACAAAATCATTTTGATTTTTTGTGAATATAAAAACCACAGCAAAGAAAACATTCCTACCATCATTTGTGACATCTTGAATCACTCTTAAGGTAATTTCGTTATAGAAATCAAACCAATATCCTGATCCTGTCCTGATACAATTTTTTTTCAAATTATCCAAATCCAGTCCTGATCCGAAAAAATCGCAAGTATCCTGCAGGATATCCAATCCTGATCCTGTCCATACTCAGTACTCAGTACTCACCTCTGCCACTCACACACACGCAAGCGAATTCTACATCTGAAATTTTATTTTTCTTTGCTCACATCCCGCGTCAGGTTGTCCTAAAGATTGCATCTGCCTGTGTCGCTGTGCCGGCTTGCTCTCAAGGTCGGCAGATAATTGTTTTGTTTCTGGCTATTATTTGTCACCTGTCTTTGACTTTCGAATACACAAGCGTGTATCATTCAGCTTTTCATAACAATGTTTAAATTGTCGTCGCAAGCCGTCAGTGTAAGTACTAGCCTAACTGGACTAATTGGTTTATGAGTGACTTGACTGTTTTCAATTTCTAAGATGTGCACCAGGGATCTTGAAATGTTTAGTGAAGTAATCAAGCAAACGTAGTCAAAAACTCATTGATTCTAGGTACAGTAGTAATTTCTGGTAAAATTCTATGGGTTTGTTTTGCCTACCTGTTTGTTTGAATAAGAAGGCAGTGGCTATACAGTAGATACGCCTGTCTCTGTGGATCTTGGAATTTGAAAAATTATTAATACGCCACCTGTGACGTAACAGTAAGTTGAGTAACACACCACGATAGTACAGTAGGCTTGGTAGAAACGAAGTAAACGTAAAAGAACCCCAAACCTAACCTTAACCGTAACCGTAGCCCTTTTGAAGGTTGCCTGTAAAAGGCGGAGCTCCGTAACTAGCGGAGCTTGGTTGCGGAGGTTTGATGACGTAACCAGAGTGGAAAAAAGTTGTGTTGCAAAAGGAATAAACAGAAAAAAAGCAAAGGAAAAATATCTTAATAATAATATTACAAATAAATATGTGCTTTCCCCAAACATCCAATGCATGGATGCTTGCAGTGTATAAAAATTTCATACATTCACAACTGTTGAAACCTATTTTTTTTTACCCGAACCGTTGTGAAACTCAGATAAGCAAAAATTATCAAACTTCAGAATAGACTTCTTTTACTGTAGTGTAATATCACCTTTTGCAAAAAAATTATTTTTACTGCCGTTTAGTTCTCATTGCTTAACGCAAAATACTAGTTTTAACAACTCCGGTTACGTCATCAAACCTCTGCAACCAAGCTCTGCTCTTCACAGAGCTCCGCCGTTTACAGGTTACCCTTTAGAACACTAATCCTAACTTTAACTAACACTAAGACGTAAGCCTGAGAAAAAGTAAAATGAAAAAAAGCAAAGTTTGGCAAAATGAGAGTCGAACTGAAAACCATTGGCATAGCAGCCGTAATGCTTAACTGTTATATCATGAGACCCACGCAGCTTGAATGACAAACTGACCATTTTATTTGAATTGTGTCAGGCCAGGTATATCCATAGTCACTTCCTTTGAATAAAGCTCACCCGCAGCAAGTCTGAAAAACATTGCCAGTGCAACATGCAGAATATCCTGCTGCCTATGCTATTCCACTGAGTGCTGAGCAACCTTGATATGTCATATATTGTATGTCCTTTATACATGTTTGAGGGCCATTTCTTTGTGCACTCTTTGTCCAATTTAGTTTGTTAGGAGCCATTCTTTAATTAATTGCTTATTGCTTATTCTAATTTTTTCTGCCTCTTCTTGATGGTGCTGTCATTGTGCAATGCAAAGCACAGTTGTCCATCAGGGCAGAGATTGTTAGTGGATTTATGATGTTGTGACGATGTTAATCAACATAAAAAGTAGGTTTGTGCAATAAAGAAAGCTTAAAATACAATTGTAATTAAAGTAATTACTAGTGCATTGAAATTTAACACATTGAACACAAGTTGTTTTGCTGAGAAAAATTTTGTATGGTACCAGGCATGTATAATGATTTTCACTTATTGTCAATGGTTACCTTTAAAATGCTCTAATTGAAGTGCAAACAAGCATGAGTAAGAAAAAAAATTACTGTATTTACATTTACACACTTAAATAACATAACAATCATTTATCTTCTACAGTATCCCAAAGTCAGCCAGATTCTTCAAACTGGTTCTGGTTAGATTCACCATTATGTTGTCAATGGCTTGTGAAACATTCACTTTTAAAAGTAGATCATGTAACTTGCTCCTGAAAAATATTTGAAAGCAGTATAAAATGGTATTAGATATATCAATGTGTTCATTATGCAAGCAATCGTGTATATAGTAAATTATGTTAAAAACAAACTTTCCTATCTTGTTTACAACCTAATACCTTTCTACAGCAATTAACTTTCCTGCAACAAGCTATTTAACATAGTGTGGTCATGTTGGAGATGAACACTGCCAATTGCTATGTTTGGCAATGGCGAAAAGGTAGGTTTAAAACTATAAAGTAAGGGGAGCCGATTCACCCTACCTTCCATCTAGTAATCTTTCCACAGCAAACCAATATTGAGATTCTTTCTCCAATAAATTGTTTTTTGCAGGCTATGCACATTGATCTATATAATTTACAGGAGAAACACATTGTGACCAGTACGCACAAAGTTTTTAGGCCAGAAAGGTTGATCTGCGTAACCCCAGTATCAGGTGTTACCTTTACCCTAAGTAAACATTGATATACTAAAGTCTTAGTGTTGTAAGTGTTAATGTTAGCTTTTCTCAAATGCTGAACAGTGAACAATGTTCTAATTTTTCTAATTTCACAATAGTTTTAACCAATATGAAACTCCCTTATCTCTTTGATACACATTTACCATATTTTACTGCTAAATAAGAGCATAATTATTTTAAATATGGGCACTATATATATCTTTTTTGATATCACAGCAGCATTTTCTTTATTGATATTAATTTTAATACTGTTAAGATGTTGCTGCTGACAGTAAAATATCTGATTTTGCAACTTCAGCTGCATCATTGTATAAGCACCTACTAGATTCACTATCCATTTATTGCAGATCACCTCTCTTGCCTACATACAAAGTGAATCATTAAATGTATGTTTTGTGAGCTCATGAAGCAACAATGAACAAAATTCAGTTTTCTCAATCAATTTTCTCTTAAGGGTGGAGGTGCCATATGTCAGGAAAAACTGTCTGTTTTAGCAAATCATGAGTAACTCATCCATTATGTTAGGATTTTGAGCAAAATTTAAGTGCTAAAGATGCATCAAATTTTTTCCGGGGTTTTCATTTAAAAAAAGATAACTTTTTTGCATGCTGCATCATAAAAACACAACTGTCTAACATGCCCTTTGTTCAATAAATAATAAATGCAGAGTTTAAAAAAACTTTTGGTTTTTACAGTTTTTTTTAACGAAAATGTCATTGATTTTTTTTTTCATGGATGGAATTAACCTAAAATGAATCATGTTCTCTATTTTTCTAATTTAGCTTGCATGTAATTGAGATTCATTGATAAATATAGTCTAAGTTTTTTAACTTAAGTATGCCTGAATAAATTAAAATGAATTTAATTTAAAAGGTCAATAAGCCAGCTTGCTATATGAAGTAAAGGTTTTGAATTGAAAAAACATAGGTGAAGTATTTAATTGTGCCCATATTAGTGCTAAAATTTGGTAAATGGGTACGAAACACCTTCATCAGCTAGAAAGAAGAGCTTTGTATTAATACCTAGCTTAGTGAAACTATTTTTGCCAGCGTAAATGGTTTAGTGTATCTTTATGTTGATTTTTATTTTATGTATAATGGTAACACACTAAAGTTGTCACAAAATAGTTGTTAAATTTTTTAAATGAAAATATGTTAATGGGATTATATGCTGCATATTTAAAACTTTGCAAACTTTTTCAGCAATGCTCCCTAACACCTGATAAAAATCCATTTAGTGATAGATGTAAGATAACAGGGAAACAGAAATATGTTTCAAAAATATACAAAAATTTAGTATGCTATGAAGATCAAACTAATGTGAAAATATACAAAAATAGTTTTTTAAAGAATGGATGTATCCAAATGAATGAAAAAGTTATTTATTTTCTATAAAAGTAGAAAAAACATATATACATTTGATTTTGCTGAATTTTGGTAGCCTGGATAGTATGCACCATATATATTTTCAGAATAAAAACATTGTGAACATTCAAATGTTTTTTAAGTATAGTATTAGTTTCTTGTATATTTTATATTGCAGTTTATTTAAAGCTGGTTAGAATTTAGCTAAAATTAATAGTTAATGCCAAGTGACTCGTAAACAGAAAGACATGCTGTTGTGCATTTACCCTACCTTATGTTGGCAATCCATCAGCAGAAAGATACACTGCGGTGCATTTGCCCTACCTTATCTTGGTTTAAAAAAATAAACATGGTCTTTAGGTCAGTGATCAGCAGTCCTGCAAATCCTAAAGTGATTATGCATAAAGGCTCACTAAAAATGGCCCACTGATCCAAAAACAATGGGCTTGCCTTGCCAAAAGAATGTCATGCAGTTAAAACTAATATTTAATTTTAAGCCTGAAATTTTGCATCTTGCTGAGGCAATTGAGTTGAATGCTCTTGCCCAAGGAGCGTTTTGGAAATTCACTCAATGGCTGTGGCTCAAACAGCCGATCTTCAATTGAGAGGCAGACTACCACTGAGCTATTGCTCCCTGATAAAACTAATATGAATGTCCTGAAACTAATATGAATGATTAATAATATATCTAACCCTGAAAATAATAGACAAATTGTTTGCAATGTGGTGAATTGGAAATTATCAGAAGATATCGGAATTAAATGGAAATATCTGAAGAACCTTTTTTGTTGGTTGTTTCCACCCATGAAAAAATAAATGACCTTGTATAAAGCATAACAATGGCTTGCTAAAGTTAACATTGTAAGATTAAATCATACTAGGAGAAATTAGCTATTTGTAGCTTTGCCCGATACATTTGCCAATGTGTATTAAGGTATATATGGGAAAATAATCACAACAATCAGGCTGATGATGCATTTGAAAAAACTGATTGACTGTTTTCTAGTACAACTCATATTGTCAGTGTGTTTTACAGAAAATATGTAAAGTTGGCGGAGGTATCACTCGGTTTCCGAAGACTGTTACTCTGTGTTCATACAGCACAAATTCTGTTCAAGATGCAGATCTTGTTGTTATTGGATCAGGACCTGGAGGCTATGTTGCTGCGATAAAGGCTGCACAACTGGGTTTTAAAGTATGTGACAAAAGTTGATAATTTTGTGTTTTTGGATGTGCAGTTAAGGAACAAGACAGATTTTATAGTATTACTAGAGCCGAGCTTAGCACTACTTTGAACACTTACGGAAATAATTTTGGTGCATAAGCAGAAGTAAATGAAAAGGTTTTGTTGTTGGTGGATGGGTAGTTTGTTGCATTGTTTGTGTAGACCACATGTTTGTCTCATTTGGTTCAGATGTTTTTTAGATGATCCAATTGATGGATATCAGAAGAATGCTTTTGTGTTTTATGATTGAGTTTAAAAGAATGTTTTTTTGTAAAATTTTTTTAAATGTCATTATGCACACTACACTGTTGACTACAGCAGTGCTTCTCAACTAGTGGGCTGCAGCAAACTTTTAGTCTGTGAAGTTTATTCAAAAGACCTGTGGAACATTTCCAAATGTTGCAATACACCAGTACTTATCTTAACATTTCTTAAAAGTTGCCTGATTTCCTGTTGACCACTGAACAGATTGGGAAATTTATGATATCTAATAAGCATGCTCAGGTTTTCTGTAAACAGTAAATTGCATATATGTTGTTTCTATTTAGTTCCTTTTTCCTATTTTAATTTTATCATTGTTGTTTTACTGCAATGTATCATAGTGGGCCCTGCATAAAATTTTGAGAAAAATGGGTCATGAACTGAAAAAGGTTGAGAAGCACTGGACTGAAGCAAATTTATTTTGCAATGACAGACCAAACGAGACCCAATTAGTAATTCACATAGCTCTTCTGACTACTGCCTGTGATGTAAGCACATTTACATGCTATTTTTGTGTAATGCAAATGGCAGAATACATTGTAAGTATATGTTGACCATGACTAGTGGTGGAAATTGTCTTTGAACAAGAAAGCCATTGTTTATTGACAAAAATAGTTCCTTCATATGGAATTATGGCACTCCATAGCTGAAATTATTGGTTTTATGTTAACACAATCATCAGACATGTCTGTGAAACAAAAACAAAACAAAAAATTTGTTGAAGCAAAGCTTGACTGAATAACTTCTTTGGGCCTATATCAACATTTTTCATTTTTATTGTTGATAACTAGGGCAACCAATTTTTGACCTAAAAACTTAAAATTTTGACTTTATTTTGACCTATAAATTTTCTGCATTTGCAACTGCAAAATAATTCAGCCTTAGGTGTTGAGGTTAATCCAGAAATGTATTCATGCGCTCGAAGCTTCGAAATAAATAATTGGCTGTTTAACTTTGGTGATGATATATTGATAAGTACTACAGTATATTTTACTACAATAGAATTTACTACATTAATAACTACAGTAGAGTCAAACCTGAGAGCATCATAAAGCTGAAATACCATGTGCATAATGGATTAAGCATTTACCAAAACAAGTTCCGTAAGGCCGCATTTCTGGCCTACCATGCCTATCTTACATAATATTCAATCATCCAGTAGTGGGTAAAACAACATTATTATGTCAGAAATCGCAATAAACCACTATTATTACAGAATTGCAACTAAACTTGCAAAAGCATATCAATATCTGTTGTTGTAGTTTCAATAAAATATCGATAGGTATTTAAGAGAAAAAACTGTGCTGCAAAAAAGTTTGACCTAATGATACATTTGACTTTTTTGACCTAATAACTTCAGATTCCCTCATGGTATGAGCGTGAAATTTGGTTTGCGGACGTTTCATAAACTTTAGTAACGGCAGAAAAATTTTGACTTTATTGACTTTTGGTTTCCCTATTGATAACCCATGACTGTATCAATGTTGTTGCATTACTCAAACCACAGGTTACAATGTATATTAAACCACTTCACAAGAAACTGGTTGCACAGTATGAAGAACAGGACAGATAATTAGTATCCATAATCCAGAGATGGAATAACAGCTTGGTTCTGTAAAGACTCCATGCAAAACAGTAGTGAAGTGACTTTCATGAGCAAATTTGCCAATATATATTAGTGGAATTTTGATCATGTGAATAATATATCAGTCAACTCAAGCCTGAGGGGCATTTTTTACTGCAAGTTTGCAATTTCTACTATTTTGTTTTGAGGTGTAGAACCTGATGATTAGTAGGTAATCATGGAGTCATTGATTGCCCTTGTGTAATGTCCTGCAACAATGAACTTTCTGATGCATGTCAAACAATTGGAAAAATCTTATTTAGAGTTGGAGATTTTAGGCTCTATGAAACCAAGGATTTTTCTGATTTGGACAATTTTTCATTAAATCTTCAGAAAAAAGTTTATTGTCCTTAATTTTAGTTTGAAAGTACAAGTTAGTCAATTTTAAATGTATATATGCAGATGTCAATTCAAAATAAAACAGATGACATCAACACTGTTTGGATATTTAACTACTTTTAGGTGCAAAAATTGCTAATTTTCAAATGCAGCCAATTTTTCTTGGAAAAACGTTTCTGCCAAGTTAGGTCTATCCTATGTAAGTTACATGTTTTGAAGAAAAGGCTTGCTCGTAACTTTTTTAATTTTACGGGGTTGTGCATGCTATGCAATATACTAGTATCTGTTACCTTTACCCTTTTTAATTCTCCTAAATTAGTAATTCTTATTCAATACTGAGCACAATATTTGCTACATGCTTTAGCAGTCGAATCTGCATTAGAGGCTTCTGCACTAGTTTATCATAATATGCTATCACATGCGACATTAGTTCTCTCTGGTTTTGTATCATACTTTTTCACCCCTAGCTTTAATTCACCTAAAATAATGAATTGTGTTCATTTTGTTTTAAAAAGCAAATGTTTCTAGCACACTGCTATTGCTACATGCAAGTAATACACAGATGATTTTCTGAGAGAATGAATTTAACCAAAGTGATAAAAGTTAACAATGAGAGCGTGTGATCATTGTCATACCTCAGAAAAATTTCCACCAAAGAAGATGGAATGAATTTTATTTATAGGTTGCCCAAATGAAGTTGGCTGTAGAGCATGCAATACATTTTCAATCTGTTTCATGACTATGTCAATGAGTAAAGAAATCACTTCTAATAAATTTAATTAACAGGGATAGAGATGATCATGTCTGAATAAATGCTTGCAAAAAAGATGGCCACAGGTATAAATTAACAGCAAAACTTTAGTTTGGTGATAAAATGACACCTAACAGAAACTTATGTTTGCTTTACTAATTTCCTATGTTTTACTGTTAGCTGAAATATTTTTGACACTCTTAGCTTGTTCTGAGTCTCATGAGTGTTGAAAGCTTTTTTTGTTATTGCACAACTAATAATCTCATGAAAAGGATGCTAGGTTTAACATGGAAGGTGTAGATTAAATTTTTAAGCTAGTTATACACTTTGAAGTTGCATGAAATCAGTTCTTGAATAACAGGCTTTTGTGGACATTGCCCATTTCTTGCTACATATTGAGTCGCATCTTAATCACTTGTCATATCACTTGGTGATATAGGTCTCATCTGTACAAAACTAATCAGAACACTGCAACAGAATGTTTGTGTAATATGTTTCCTTCATATTTTTGTACATTACCATGTGCATTTTGCTTTGCAGACTGTGTGTGTTGAAAAAGAGAAGACCCTTGGAGGGACTTGCCTCAATGTTGGGTGCATCCCATCTAAAGCTTTGTTAAACAATTCACATTTTTATTATTTGGCATCTGGAAAAGACTTTGCAATGCGAGGAATCGATGGTAAAAATTTAATGACTTTTACTGAGTGAAAACATGCGAATTAAAAGCGTTTGCTTTGAAAGTACAGGAAAACAATGCTTCCGCATCCCGTTGTTTTTGACCAAACGCGGAACGTAGAGCAATCTGATAACAGAAAAGTCTACGACGTTAATGAGTCAAGACGAACGTATGGCAGCTCAGGAACATCGGGCGATTTTGTACTATTCTGACTCGTTGAAAGCAAGCTACGAACTTCAACATCTAGTTGCGATCGTGGAAAGTGTTCTCAGTCAAAACAACGATAATGAATGGCTTCTAGTCATCAAATTAACATTTAAAAAAACATGATGGTTCGCCGCGACGTCAAACAGTGTTGGAACGCGTGTGCTGAGGTTTGACCTTGAGGAAGCTCCGCAATTCCTTAAGCTCTGTATGATTGAGCTTGAAATACACTTTGCACAGCTTACGGTGTTGCTTGGGAACTTTCTGTAATTTTTATCGTATTTAGTGGTCTGCTCAAGCCTGTAGCAGCATGTGTATGGGAATGATTACCCCAATTTGCCAATTCTTCGGTGCCCTCCCAGATTTGTCGGGTCACTTAACACACGAGTTAATTCATTCTCTGTTCAACATTTATAGCATTTCAGGTCAGATAATTCATTCTCTGTTCAAAGTTTGAAGCAATTCAGGTCGGATTTCATCACAATCGGCAGTCCTTAATGTCTATCTGGGCAGTCTTGAGTGAAAGTATTTTTTCACCCCAAGATGCACCTTGTGTGTGTTCAATGATGTAAGAGTGACTGGGTTCGAAAGAACTTTAAAATACTCACTCCATCTGCTAAGGATGTCTTATTGCTGCATGCCTCTGTGTATCGCAAATGCAAACACAGTTGGTCTTTGTACTGAAGACCGGTCTTGTATGCTCTTTGCTCGGATGCATTCCTCTCCTTGTTCCACCTGGAGCAGGGGTTTCAAGCTGAAATTGCTATGAAGGCCGCATTACGAGAACTTCTTTCACAATGATAAGAAGTCGATGAAAAGATAATAGAATAAGAACACCTAAATTTTGCAAATGTTGTTGTATCCATTTAGCATTGAATAGCTGGCTCTGTATGCCTTACACAGCAGCGAATAAAACAAATAACTTGATGCCCTGCGGGCCGCATGTTTGAGGTCCGTGACCTTATTGTCACGCTGAGTCGTTTCTGCCCACATACCCGAGCAGCTGCTCAAGTGACTGCTGGTTTGAACAACCATCGCTCTTCTGTGCATTCATGGATCTGTCGGAACAAGGACTGTACCCTGTCTGCAAATGTCTTTCTTTCATCCTTGTCCACTGGGGCCTTCCAGTTTATTCGGAAAGACTTCCTAGTCCTGCACATTCGTGTAGGCCCTGTTTTTTTCTGACGGAAGTTGCAGACTACCAGTGGTGATCGGTTGACAGTCCTGCACCTTTTGACACGAACATCCAACACTGGTTAGAATAAGTCAGCTGAAATTTTGCACAAATCTACCAGCGAACAGTTACCCAACGAATTTCTGCACCAGGTCCCTGTGTTAAATACTTGCATTGGAAAAAATGACCATGATGCAAACCGCGTCTTTGCACCACACTTGCCGAAGCTTGCCGTTATCATTTATGTTGGCATCACCTTGTTGACTACTGGTAATTTGATATAGCATCAAGTTAACTCACCTTGTTGACTACTGGTAATTTGACATAGCATCAACTTAAGGTCTTACACCTCTTGTCCCCTGACCAGAGGAGCTCAACAGGGGCCCGAGAATGCGGTGCGTACCCGGGCCAAAAATTTCCCTCAGCAGCCCTGGTAATTACTATCACTATTTCAGAATTTACCATCAGTTTTGTGGTGCGCCAAATGCAATATTTCGGTTTTACGAGCAGTTTAAAGATCAGAGTTTTGAAAGTAGTAGTACAGCAGTTTCAATAGGAGAGAGCGCACTGATGAAGAATAACCGCGGATTGTTCCAGGAGCCACACACGTACCTAGACACCCTTGTATTGAGTTTGCTGATATCTTTGTTGGATCTTCATCAGATTGCTTTACATTCCTGCGTTTATCTTTCACGTTTTCCATAAAAGCGTGCCCAGCCAGGACGCTGCGCTGGTTTGTCCGTGATTGATTATTATGTGTTCAGCCGTTCTTAGTGATTGTGTTACATTACACCATTCTTGTTTTGCTTTGATGGAGGGAAGTCACGATTTTATCGTTTTCTTCATTCTTCTTAATCTGCACAACTATGAAAAAATTTCGAACTATGATGGTTTTAAGCGCACATCTGTTTGCGAAGGAATAATATCAGAAGCAAAATTAATTTCGATGCGTGAAACACGTTGTGTAAAAAACTTCTTTTAATGAAGACCTGACCGTCTGAATAGTGTGTAGCTGTTGTGCGTGAAGTGAATAAAATTTACAGAGCGTTTTCGATATCTGTTAGTTGCTAACTACCGGTATGTATAGTTTTCATAACAATTTGTTTTTGACAACAACTTTATTATTTATATTTAGTTGAAGTCAAGTTAAATTTGGAAAAGATGATGGAGCAAAAGACTAGTGCAGTCTCTGGGTTGACATCTGGAATTGCTGGTTTGTTTAAAGCAAATAAGGTTACTAGGATTGATGGACATGGAACTATTAAAAGCCCCAATCAGGTTAGATATTATTACACAGTACCAATTTATTAAAAGTTGCACATGAGCTGTGGTGAGAATTTTAGGTTAGAACTTCGTAGTTCGGATGTGTAAATCTGAAGGCACAGTGTTTGAACCACGATCACTGTTTTGGATTTTAGGGTTTAATTTGATGTTATGCTTTGGTTTGATGGCGTATTGAGTTCTGGCGTGGTTTGAACGATGGATGTCTGAGCTGGCGCTTGTGCTGGTACAGATATCCGCAGTGTTGCTGACTTGTCTTACATGCTGTGTGCTGAATAGTAGCTTTAGTTATTATTCGATCAAGCAGAAATACAATTATTTTTCGGCATATTTCCATTTCTTGCGCTATAAACTGCGTAAAATCCCCAACGGTACGACCAAGATTTGCAGCAAAAGGTTATAAAATGTAGCTTCCATATTCAAAGGATGCGAGATTTTAAGTTACGTATGCTTCTTTTTAGCGTGGCTAAAAACATTTTTTTATTTCAAAAGTAATAATGCTAAGTTACGGATTAGAAAATAGGACATTTTTTCATATACCTTGTATTGATTCCGAGAATATGATTAATAATGTCCAGGTTGTTGCTACCGCTGCTGATGGCACCGAAAATGTTATCAATACGAAGAATATTTTGATTGCAACTGGTTCGGAGGTTACACCGTTTCCTGGAATCGAGGTTCGGAGTATTTATGTTCTTGTGCCGTGCGTTTCTGAACCATGTTCAAATTGCGTATGTTTTCCGCCAAGATTATTCGAAACACGATCATGCAAATCAACATTTTGATTTTCTCATTGGTTACGAGTCTTTTGTGTTTTTTAATGCATATAGCTGAGTAAATTCACTAATCGTACGCATTCTGATAGGAAACGTCTTCAGGTCTCAATTTTTCACACGACTCGAATATCCAGTGACTGGGTGTGTATTTCTGTACATATGGCATTTGTTATACCGAGCTGAAATCATGCGAATGCTATTAGTATTGAGTGAAAAATTTAAAGTTTTTGTTAGTTGGGTTATTGAACATAGTTCAACCAGCCCGCCGTCATCTTTCACTTTTGCTCCCCCAACCTAGGCAGGAAATTGTAAAATAAATTTGCAAGTTAACTTGATTAAGGTAATGTTCTTCAAACTTCTGTTTGCAGAAAGTGGCCGCTGTCGCTTGTTTTCTTTTAATACATTCAAATTTTTAGCACAGTCTCGGCATCGTTGTAACCACAGCCGTTTATTTTATTCAGTGTTGCGTTGCAAACCCACAGCAAATCATGCAAAAAGTTTACTGAATAATTCAAACGCGTCGTTGAGTGTAATTTCTTACAGGTTGACGAAGAGACTATTATTTCGTCAACTGGAGCTTTGTCACTCAAGCAAGTGCCGAAAAGATTGATACTAATCGGAGCCGGAGTGATCGGCGTCGAGCTAGGTTCGGTTTGGTCGCGACTGGGCTCCGAGGTCACCGCCGTCGAGTTCCTCGGTCATGTTGGGGGGATGGGGATCGACATGGAAGTGTCGTAAGTTCGTGCGATGGGCTCAGCTGTTCCAAGCGGCGAGTCAACTTGCCTGGTATGGTAACGGAATGTGTATCTATGATTTGACTGCATTTGATACGTAGAAATGTAGGTGAACACTTTATTTCAAGCCTTTATAACTGCAAGCTTGGGTTGACACTCCAGACAGGTAAGCATCCTGGACCCATGATCATTTGCGTTAAATTTTGTATTTTTCAGAAAATCTTTCCAACGAATTCTACAAAAACAAGGCATTAAGTTCAAGCTTAACACAAAAGTGACGTCGGCTGCAAAGACCGGATCGGGAATTCAAGTCAAGTAAGTTGTTTCTGCAGCTGCTGCTCTTGCGTTGCAACAGTGCTGTTCAGAATTATGTGTAGTTCTTTGTTGTGTATAGAATTGCTATATGAGTTGTTTCATGGCAACGATGCTTTGCTGGTCATCGTGAAAAAAGTTGACAGAAGCCTCCAGTGCGTTCTTTTAAAAGCTCTCGCACTAGTCAGTGTGTCACCTGTGGCTCACAATTTATTCTGCTTGCTTGCAAAACCGCACATTGGCACAAATGTGTCAAGCAAAATACGTAAGCTGACATTTCTTAGAAATAGCGTGTATATAATGTAAAATTCAGTGATGGAGCCAATTGCTTATTGTTGTATGTACAATTGCATGGCAAAAAATCAAGACGCAATTGGTTCAATCACCAATTACAGTTCAAGTTCAACTGCGATGGGTAACACATTGAATCAACCCCGTGCTCATCACAAGTTCTCATTGGTCTTTCACTGTCTTCACAAGGAAGGAGTTTACACAAAAATCAGGCACAAACTGTGTTTACAAAAAAATACTATTTTTATTCTGGGATAACCATTGTTCTCATGTGAAAGTCCTGGATGCCTTCTAGTAGCAAAAGAAAGTGAATACATGATGTTCGTAACTCTGAATTCACTACCAACGAAACCTAAATTAGATACTCTGCTGGTTATTCCCTTTAGCATATAACAACAATAGGATCGTCAAACTCGAAACAAAAGAACTTGAACCACCGCCTTGTCTTCAGTGCACACTGCCAAATGGGCTATGCAGCTGCTGTAAAAAACGGAGAGATACAATAAAAGCAATCTCGGGCTAAAATGGTGAAAAAAGTTTAAACTGAAGCCAATAAGGAGCAACCGTTCACGGGCAAAAGTGTAGATATGAAAGGCAAGCACGCTGAGTGTCACAAGGTTTGCGCGTTGTGAGAAACTGATCACAGATCGAGATTAATTTTCCTTGTGAGTAAAGCCTGTCTCTCGTTGTGTAAACGCTTTCCATCTGAAGATAGCGCAATAGTCGATCTAGAGATATGTCCCAAATCGGCGCATAAAATTGCGTCAGAACGGTTCTGAAGAAAGGCTGATTCGATAACAAATCAGTTCAACTCTACTAAGGGAAACAGACATCAATTACTCATTGCCTCTTGTCATCATTACTTAGAAAACGAAAGGTTGTCCAAAACAGTTCCTCTCTGTGCGACAAAAGTCACCTGGTGGTTTACCACCTCAAACTATCGCCTGCGAGCAGTGCCTTGACAAGCATGTTGCTGATGATAGAGAAATGAAAAAGTCTGACATAACCTCAACTACAGCTGCCATTACTCGAACTGAAAAAAATCCCAAATGCAGTTAAATTGCAATTGCTTTGCCAAACTGTACTTGACTCCATAGGTGTAGGAGCAGGCAAATTTTTGGGGGTGCGAAAAAATTTTGCCTGGAAAGTTTTCTGGCAATTCTTTGTGCGAATGTTTCCTCCCACATACAGATCATGAACACCTTCTTTTGGGGGGACTCCGAAAAAGGTCTCCATATGACTCTCACCACGTTGGGCGCCAATTTTTCAAAATCAAACAACGTTGGGCGCCATTATTGCCCGTATTTTCAGGTAGTTTGCCTGGATTTTCAGGTATTGTGCGAACAATTTCATGTATTTTGCCCAGATGTTCAGGGATTTTGCCCGGATTTTCAACAAATCGAAACTTTTGGGGGTGCGCTTGCACCCCCGCCTCCTACATCACTGATTGACTCCATCTTATGAGACTCCTCGTAAGCGACTACAACCCGCGGCATGCGCGGCCAGGGCTGTGGAGCCGACGCCTGAATTTGAGTTCCGGTTTCACAGCCCTGGTCTGTGGGTCAAGCGAATTAACTTAATGCGGGGCGAGCATGATGGGCTCACTTGTGTGTACATAATTTTCCTCGCTTGTGTGTTGATCAGGGCTTCCCAAACGTTTTTGCACATGTGTCCTACTATCCATCAAATACATCATTTCGCGACACGTCATCCATTCTGGTGTAATGATACAATTGTAAAAATAGTATAATGGTTTTCAGTTTTCACGGACCAAATAATTTTGGAGTCGAAGCCAAAAACATTTCTATGTTGGAGGTGGAGTTGCACCAAAAAAAACTCAGTGTCTGGAGCCGGAACTTGATGTTTGAGTTACGGTTCTGCAGCCCTGCGCACGGCTGTCCACCTCAGGTTTTGAAAACCTGAGGTGGATGTTACTTTCCTACATCACAAATACACGTCAGTGTGCATTGTGTACTTTAGAGTACGTGTCTCACGCAACAAGAACAGCAAAGCAAACGAATACAGCACCGGAATAAAAATTTGCTATTCGCAATTTTTGTTTTCAATAAAATTATTTTAGCAAATTTTCAAATTTAGGATTGCCTGGTTTCCACCAATCCACCACACCTGTGGACGGCAACCGCTCGGTGCACCATTTTTTTGCAAAACGCGTGTTGATTGGCATCCGAAGCGCTGCACCTACATTTAACAATGCAAAAACACGTTCACAAAACCAGCCAGCAAGGTGTTCTCATCAAAACTTATCCATCGTTTCTTGAACACAGTCCTTGCCAGAATATAAGCCACTAGAAATCACGCTGAAAGAATTCGCCTTATGTTGTATTTTAAAAAGTATGACAAGGAAAAAGAGTACATTTGCCTGGTCATTGACTTACTCAAAGCATTCTAAGGAGGAAGTGTGGCAGCCTTATCAAAATAGATTTGATGGAAGTTGCTAAATATGTCAACCACATCTACGTTGGCCTTATGTAAGTGCTTAATATGTCGAACACAAATTACAGGCTAAGTATTTTCCTGCGTTTTCTTTTTTTATTTCAATTTTATTTTTTTTCGCTTATTAGCGTCGAATCAGCAAAAGGTGGAAAAGCAGAAACTATGGAATGTGATGTTTTGCTTGTATGCATCGGTCGTAGACCATACACCACCAACCTTGGTCTAGAAAACGTTGACATTCAATTAGAACCACGAGGGACCATTCCTGTGAATGAAAGGTTTCAGACCAGCTGCCCGAGGTAACTGTTAGTAGTGCTTTGTGTTCTCAGAAGCTTTACGTGAGATTAAATGACCTTATTTCAAAACTTATTGCTGTTGCCCCGAGTGTCCTATAAAAGCCAATGATTTTGGATACACCGTGGGTTATTGCATTTGGTGATCGTGTGTTGGAGTTGTAGCATCAGACCAGCTTCTGGTTGGTGAAAGAAGAAATAATCACTCGACTTTTGCCGAAGCAACATATTTGCAGGCAGATGCACTGTTGCGTTATGTTGACCAACTATGTTTCATCGTTTTCAGCATTTACGCCATCGGTGACTGCATCAAAGGTCCAATGCTTGCCCACAAAGCAGAGGACGAAGGCATTATTTGCGTCGAGGGTTTAGCAGGCGGTCCTGTCCACATCGACTACAACTGCGTCCCCTCTGTCATTTACACTCACCCGGAAGTTGGTTGGGTGGGAAAGACTGAGGAAAACTTGAAGGAAGAGAATGTACCATACAAAGTTGGAAAATTCCCATTCTCTGCCAACAGCCGAGCGAAGACAAACGGTATGCTGCGCTGTTTGGTCGAGCAGCTTTTTTTAGTTCGTGAAGGTAAAAAGTGAAGAAAAGTCACTTTATGAAATTGCGAGAGTGTTCCTGAATACAGGTGTGTGTCGAGTTTTGGAACAGAACGCGAGTTTTGCTCTGCTGAGGTTTCTTGCGTATAATGAGCGTCGGAACGATTTTTTCCAGAGGTAGTAAAACATTTTTCCAGGGGGGTGAAAAAGTGGTGAAATTTTACTTTACGCACTCGAAATTAACACAACAACCTTTTCTGCTGAAAATTTAATGGAAAAATGTTAAAATCCAGGGGTCCAAGACCTCCCTGCCACCCCTTCCGACGCACATGCACCTCACCCCTTACTGTTTGCTGTGCAGCCGACGTGGACGGCTTCGTAAAGATTTTGAGTCATAAAGAAACCGACAGGATTCTCGGCGCTCATATCCTTGGCACAGGAGCCGGGGAAATGATCAATGAGGCTGTGCTTGGCATGGAGTACGGAGCGTCCGCCGAAGATATTGCCAGAGTTTGTCACGCGCACCCGGTGAGTGAATGCCGCGTATTTAGAAATTCCCGATATTTATTTTTCAGTTCTGATACATCCTTGTTTTTAAAGGTAAGCACGTGTCTGGTGATTGAAGCCTATTTTTCCGTGAAGTAAAAGTGTTGCTGGAGGTGTAAAAACTAAGTCAGTTACAATTAATTTGCTGAGCCTTTTTTAAACGTAGTGATGTTGCAATCGAGATGAATTTTTAAATATGCTGTTTGCCGTTATCTGCTCTGCATGTGGTATCATGCGTGCAAAATTATGTAGTTTATTGGATTTCGTTTTTGTATTTTTTAAAATGTGTCTCTTACAGTTATTGAATGCTATGATGTAGTGAAAATCAGACATTGACTCAAACCTTTATTTGCAGACGTTATCTGAAGCCTTCCGGGAGGCTAACCTCATGGCGTACTGCGGTAAACCTATCAACAACATCTGAGCAGAACTGGGTTTTATTTGAAAAGCGTGCAATCCGACCAACTGGAGGGCCTGTTGTCCACTCCTGGAACGAAAGACACGCCCAACAGCTGTGGTGACTTTCCCCACACAAGACTGTGGCGCGTCACCGCTTAAACTGGTTCCGTTTCATTGCGCACATTTTTTCTCGTGGTAAATCTAATAAAGCTAGTCTATTGCATTCGCACGTTGTGTATGCTGCCTTCTCTTCAACGAATGCCACCGCGATCTTCTTGTGCAAAGCTCAGGTAATCAGTTCAGGACACTTGGACTAAGAAAAATAGATAAAGCTGTTCAACATGTTGACCTTTCTCTGACTTGTTCCACGCTTTGCAGTTTAACAGTTTGATGACACACATAGGGTTGACAGATCACTTGGAATTTTTTCATGGACATTTTTTTCAATGAGGTACGGTCAGTGGCGTGAAGAAGTCTGGTGATGCCCGGGACGACTGCCTGATTGTGTTCCCCCCCTAACAGATTCTAGTATTGAGCAGTGCCGTGGCGAATGGTGGTCAATGTAACTGGATATACACTGTTTCTGACGTCATTTTGACGTTTTGCATTGGTTTGGCGAAGTTTGTTAACACAGCGTGCATATCATTCTACACGCACTCTCACTCGTTATTGTAGCCTACAATGTGTCACTGTAATACACGTAAGTTAATCAGCGCTCCAAGTTAGGAGACCGGAGCAAGGCAGAGCAGTTCATAACTGCAAAAAATGGGTTACGAATTCAAGGAGTGCGGTAAAATCAGGGCCTCCTAGATAGACAGGGCCTGTCAGCGTACGTCAAAAAACGTGCTACGTCACACCGAACCGTCTGTCTGGCTCGCGTGTGCTAAGCATTCAGTCGTGCTGCGGGAATGGTTTTCGCGATATTTTTATTTAAACAAAGCAGTGTGCACGGGCACAGCAGAAATTTGCACAAATTTCTTGATATCAACAACACATTATTATAGTTATAAGCATTGTCAAGCCATGTAATCATAACATCCAGCTTGAAATTGCTGTACTTAAGCTTGCAGTGAGTGTTTACAGATTTTTCAAATCAAGTTACAGTCTGCAGTTTTCTCGTTTTTGGTAAGTCGATCATTACTTTTGAAGCAATAATTGTTCAGAATCAGCAGGATGTTTGAACAAATCCAACAAGCCATCTTTACTATTGTACGCGGATCATGGTTGCCTTTACACATGTCCAACGATAAAAAAGAAAACTCTTCCGCTTCCAAGGCCGATTGCGATAGTTTAACAACAAAATCGCGCTAAGAAGGAAACTTCTGATACTCGTCACTTTCACATATCTTGAACCATATCACAGCTCGTACACATAGGCGTACGAGTCGGTGGGGGCGGCCGCCTCCCCGGTATTGAAATATTTCGGGGCAAGCGCTAGTTGCTCAAACATCCTGAATGATAAAAAATACATATTCAATGCAGTGAAAACTTCCAGGGCAACTTTGTTTTTCAGGGCAAGCGCAAGTTGCTCAAAAATCCTAAATGTAAAAAGTATTCTCAATACAGTGAAAAATTCCAGAGGAACTCTGTTTTTCAGGGCAAGTGCAAGTTGCTCAAAAATCCTGAATGATAAAAATACGTATTCAGTACAGTGAATTCAGGGCACCCTCTGTTTTTCAGGGCAAGCGCAAATTGCTCAAAACTCCTGAATGTAAAAAGTACATTTAATACAGTCAAAAGACAACTCTGCTGTCGGATCCATTCTATTTGAATAAGGTTTGTAGGGTTTTGTTTCTAGTGTGGTAATTGTGTCAGCTAATCCCCACTCTGTCTGAAACTTTGTGCCATACTGACTTATCTGGATTTAAAGATGGGCAACAACAAAACTGAGAACACCAAAAAGCAGGGCAAGCGTGAAAAAACTGCAGCAACTCC
>JGI24021J15306_10000874_pt1 | contig 26741 bp, 23 predicted proteins | sample Ectturendosymbi1_FD_15306 | JGI IMG/M metagenome (IMG submission 15306) | reverse complement strand
GCTCTTTCTGTGAGAGCATTCTCTTTGTGCGCCTGGAGGCGCTGAGAGGCAGTGAGCGGCGCGTGGTGAGAATAGTAGGAATGGTCGGACTTACACTTGACCAGACCCGGTTTTCGGTTCGAATCTCACCTTAGTGACTTTTCTTTTCTACTTTTTTAAAAACTTTCCCATTAGGTGTTACCGTTAGGGTTGGGGTTAGCATTATATTATGGTTAGGGCTTTGGTTTAGCATTAGGGGTTAGTGTTTGGGTTAAGGGTTAGCGTTTGCGTTAGGGTTAGCATTTGCCTTAGGGATTGGCGTTGCCGTTAGGGTTAGCGTTACGGTTAGGGGTTAGCGTTAGGTTTAGGGGTTAGCTTTTGCATTAGGTTTAGCATTACGGTTAGGGGGTTGTGTTAGGGTTAGCATTATGGGTTAGCTTTAGTGCTGGTGTTAGAGTTAGGGTTTAGCATTAGGGTTAGCATTAGGGGTTAACATTAGGGTTAGGGGTTAGCATTTGAGGTTAGCATTATGGTTTGAAGGGGTTACGGTTAGGGATTAGTGTTTGGGTTCGGGTTTATGGTTAGGGTTAGGGCTTAACTTTAGGGTTTATCTTCTGTTTTTATTTCATTTCTGCCAAGCTTCGGACTGGCGGCATAATAGCTCCAGCCAAGCCATTGCCGTCGGCATTTTGGCAACAAAATAGACACTGCCTTTCATTTATTGAAAGGCGTTGTGCTGAAGGCGCGGTTCACCATGAACGGAATGTGCGTGAAGAACAACATCCATATATGTGTGGCAGGAACAAGCAATAACAGAGTGATCGTGGCGTGTAAGCTCTGACAATACTACAGTAACATGTGAACAAGTGAACGCCATGACCATTGTACATGGAGAGTAATCGCGGCATGTGATCTCTATTGTTGCTTGCTGCCACAGTGTGAAGCTTTGCGCACTTGCCGCTCAGGCTTTCCGATCGCAACAGCAGAAGTGTGGGTTCTATCTGAACTTCTCTTCTCTACAGACCTCTCTCATTTTCTATGTGAGAGCTGTGCCTCACTGAAGTGCAACTGCCCAGTTTGCACAGCTAGCCTTAGCCTGCTGTATTGTATGCTATCTTGCTGTATGAGGCTGTGCCACCACTGCTGCCTACTGTATCCTCAACCTATTTTGACTAATTTTTTCAATAGCACTGTTAAGCAAGTGTTACAGATGTTCGAGCAAATAATCATTCAATTTTTTTCAGATGGCATCAATAGCAGAAGATGACTTAGAATATTTGTTGAAGAGTCTACAAGCTTCTTTTTCAATCAAACAAGATACAAGCTCATCTTCATCCTGTAAACAGGAGCTTGTCAAATTTTTGAAGAGTTTTCATCACTTCTCTATAAAAAAGAACGTGGAAATCTTGTTTGTGGATATTCCAAACATAGGTATGATTACAAGCGAGCAAGTATTATAGGCTAATTCGGAGCATAACTTATCACTTGTACACGTTTTTTTTATAGCTTACCATAACTTTTGTTTTGACAAACTCTTCTGGATGTGCAATTTGGATATGCTGTACATTTTAGGTAGGGATTTTTCATTGAAGTTGTAATACAAATAATGACCCAAATATGTTAATTACCCTTAGCTTGATTTACAGTTTGAATAAATGTTTTTTGTTGGATAAAGCATTAGTCCCCATCTAAAATGATCTCTAAAATAATTGAAATATAAGTATTTTCAAGGATTTTTGTATAGATTGGTCAATTATAGGCAGTTGTTATGGATACGCTTGTGGGTCTTGAAATTTGAAAACTTGTTCATATGCCATCTGTGACGTAGCAGTAACGCACAACGAGAGTGCAGTAGGCTTGGTAGAAACGAACTAAACATACAAGATAAACCCTAACCTTAACCGTAGCCCTAAGCTAACCCTAACCTAACCCCTAAACGTAACACCTAAGCCTGAAAAAATTAAAGAAAAAAAACAAAACGAAGGTCAGCAAGGTGAGAGTCGAACCGAAAATCATTAGCATAGCAGCCGTAGTGCATAACCCTTAGGCCATGAGATCCACACAGTTTGAATGATAAACTGACCCTTTTATTTGAATTGCGTCAGACAGGCGTATCCATAGTCACTTCGTTAATTATAATTTGCAGTGAGATGCCTATTGTGTTGCTAGATAAACTATGACTGGTGTTTAGAGCGATCATGTGGTTGTAGCAATAATGCATCTGCTTCCATGTTTTTTGAAGATGAAATTATTTTACTCTATCATTCACCAAGTTTATTTTCGTGTGATTGATATCATTAGTGTCATTAGTCTACTTTTGCTATTACTCAAGATTGTTAAACTTTTTTTAGAATGCAGTTGGGTAGTAGCTTACTTGACAGTTAAAAATGTAGACTAGTGTAAAAACTGGCAGTCGTCGACAAGAAATTATGTGTGTTATAAAGATTTTTTGGCATGACCCACACGTCAGATAGCCAGGCGTGAATGCTGTTTAGTAGGAAAGGCAAGGTGTGTGGTGTACAGAGTAACTGTTGTGTAGTGATTGGCTAGGAATATCATCTAGAACAGCCATGTCCAGCCCAAATGGCTCACTGAGCCAAAAATTGTCACTATCTTGCCCAGGGCTGCACATTGAATGGTCATATTATTGAGGGCCGCACACTGAATGGCTTCTTTTGATCTTAGCAAACTAAATTTAGCTTTTAAAAGCTAATAGCTAATATATTGAAAGTGTTAGAATCCTAACTGAAATGGTAGCAGACATGATAAAGTGGCACTGAGGACTACCTGCATCAAAAATATCAAATCAAGATTATCAAAATAAGGACAGGTTGTCAGTATGCAGACTACTTATACTACAGCAAAAACCTAAACTGGGCTGCACAAAACCTTCAACTGGGGCCACATGCGGACCACAGGTTGGACATAGCTGATCTAGAATCTTGGTATTAGGAACTTCCTAAAAATGAACAAAGTGGAAATAAATAAATATTGGTAGTCTGCTATGGTGTGTGCAAAAGCAACAACCTTTTTAGTCACAACCTTCAATTTCCAAGAAAAACAAATTTCAGCTCTACCTATTAACTCAATGCACATTTCCCACCTCAAAAGATAGGGTTGTAAGATGTCAAGATTTCTCAAGCATGACAACAACCTGAATGCATTATCTATGTTACACAAAAGTTCTCAAGAAAATATTGTGTGTGCGCATGACATGAAATCCAGAATGTAGTGAATTGATATAAGAGGGTCATATTGCAATATTTTGTGGATCAAAGACATTTCAAATCAGAATGATGCAGTTTAAGCTACTGATACCAACTCTTTGTTCAATGTGGTTAGTGTGGGTTTGGTATTAGTAGCAGTTTTATAGGTTTAAGTGAGCTTGTGGAAAAGTAAAAAATTATAGAAAGATGATCAACAGTTTTTAACAAATATTATTGAGTGTTTGTCCAGGCCAGTAATGGCAAGCTTGCTATCCTTGTAGACCTTTTTCTAGGTTTCAGATACTTTTGCCTAGCTACTGTTACTTTTATTGTGTCTGCTTTTCACTACACCAGTTTTTTTTCAGCACAAAAGTACCATTGCTTTTGACATCACAGACCATTTTTAGTGTATGCAGGCCAGTTTTAGCAAAACTTGATGGGCCAAAAATGACCAAGGAGTCACAATTTACCCATTACTGATCGAAGTTTTGTGCTGAGGATCTGCCCTCATCATTTGCAATGAAATTTTTTGCCATGTGCTTCGAACAAGGTTTTTTGAAAACAAGCAGCAGATTGATAATCTGGTTTTGGACAAACTTTCTGCTTTTGCATAGCATGTTTATGGTCTGTGGACACTTAGGTGAGTTGTTGTATTTTGCAACCTTTTCTCATGGCTGGGAATGTACTGCATTGACAAAGCATCCAATTTTACAACAAAGTTGCCTATCTTCCAAGCATTTTGCTCATGGAGTTCAGGGTTAGAGCATCCAGGTTATTCTCATTACTTTCCATCGCATAAGCGCATAATAGTTTTTCAGCATAGTAGGGCCACTGTTTTCAACTTGGCAGCAATTGTGGTTTTGCAATTTCTGTTAAAAGTAGTGATTTGACTATTTTCACCATATCAGCAATTTGAAATGTTTGAAAACATGTGGAGTGTGTTTTTCCAATTAATTATACAGTGTCTTGCTGACTGCTGTTTATCATTAGTCACAAATTTTTTCCTTTCACAAGGTCAGTCAAACTGACACAAAGCTTACAGTAGCACATCTTCAGTGCACACACATGTGAAATCTAGCCTTCAGTTGCTACGAAACATGGACCTATGTAGACATATGCTGCAAATAAGTGTTTAAAATATGCACTGAGTCAAAACCTCTATTAAGAGCTCTAAGTTTGCTGCAAGCTTTTGAGGAATCAACTGAATGGGCCCTGCTTTCATCATTTTGCGATGATTCAAACTTACACATATCTTATTAAAGTAACTAGTCTCCACCTGTAGGTTACAGAAAAACTATTTCATTGATCATCCTCACATATTATAAAAACTTAATTTTTCCGCTTGTCTGCTATAATTGCGTTGAATTTTTCTGCTTGTCTTCTGTAATTGTGTTGTAGCGTGTCTTGTTTGTTCTTATGTTCTGTTTATGTGTGCTTATGTCCTGTGGTTATGTCTGCACCGTCTTTGCAGATATATGTAGGCCTATAAAATTCTGTACATTTTTAGTTGTCTTCTGTTCAGTTCGACTTGTATTTCGCGGGGGAGGATGACTTGAAGACCTTGCGGTCATTCTCCTCCCCTTGATATCTGATTTTTCAGATGTGAAATAAAAATGTCTGTCTGTCACATGTGTGAAAGATTGTAAGACTGATGATGCGTTGCGTTGTGTTACGTGAAATCGATTTCCAATTAAAAATTGCTGATTGATTCAAACTCTGCCTGTGTGGAGACTAGTTACTAGAATCAGTCAAAGCTTGTCATACTTCGAAATGCACTTGTTAATGTAGGTAAATTTTCCAAGCATCTGTGAAATTTAATACAATAGAATTCGACGCCGCATGTTTCTAACTGGCCAAAACTAAGGAGTGAAAGGTCACTGCGTTCATCTTTGGGTTCTGTGTTTGGTATCTAACTGCTGCTTTCTGTAAACTGTTTATAGTCTTTTTTGCATTGAAAATATGCATTTATAATGTTTCTTGTTTATTCGTACTGATTGAAATTATTACTTTCCAGGTTTTGCCAGAGAAGGTTGATGGCGTTTTTTAATCGTTCACTTGTTGGAGTAAAAGTGTTGGCAGTTTGCTTCTTATAGCAAAAATTCTTTAAAATCATACACGGATGCAGTGGTGATTGCTTGTGCAGCTGCAGTGCTTTTGCATCAAATTGAAACGCACCTAGGCTGATTTCTTTTAAATTGCCCATTTTCCTTCATGCAGAATGCGAAACTTGGCAGTATTCTGCTACCTGCGCAGTGTAGAGTGGTGCTCTGCGTGTATGGTATGAACCATTCCATCACAGTGCTGCGCACACTCATGCAGGTGCTCCTATTTCGCTCGTTGCTGTGTTTCCCTTTCTGAGCGCTTGATGATTTTTTCTGCATACCACATAAGATGTCACGGTTTATTGACAGACAAGCTTCTTCTGCAGTTGTGAGTGGTTGTCTTATCATTGTAAGAAGTGATTTATTGCTAATATTGATTTTGAATGCGTTTTTTTTCTTAAACTTATCTAAAATATTTTGACAACTTGTAACATATACGTAAAATATGATTACCGCAGGGTAGTGCTTACACACCTTTAAACAGCATTTGCCCACGAGTTTCCACTTGAAAACTGAACTGCTTCCGATAGCCACAATGATAAAAAATGGTTGAAATATTAAGAACTTACTAATGTTCGACTTTTCAGCTAGTTTTTTTTAGTGAACAATATTGTACTAAAATCTATTTTTTTCAGTCGGAAGAATTTTTTGAAATTAATTCCACTATATTTGCACAGTACCGTGCGGACTTTTACCGACGTTTCCTTAGTTCAGTCAACAAATTTTACTCAGGCATCTTTGTCTGATGGAAAGGAAAAATTTGCAGCGTCGTAAACCTAAGATGAAAGTTTTGAAAACAACTGTCACCACAAAAAAGGAAGCAAAGATAAAATATCTAAAATAAACAATATGGAGAAAAACATATAATCTGCAAAAAAGCTATATAATAAACGATTAGCAATCGAAGCTGATATCAGAATCGAAAAAAACGAATTTAAGAAGATCAGAAAAAATCCACAAAGTTAAAAATTAAGCACAATTTTCTAGTGCTAGCTAGCAAACCAAAAGGTAAACAATTAGATACGCTGCTCCAATAGATCTAGTGGAGGGTGTGCATGGTCAGCGAGCACTGTGATTCCACGGTTGGCAAGCAAAAACTTTCCTTGGAGTGCTTCGATGATGTTGAACGCCCTGCGCCAGTGTTTTTTCGTAAAGGGAAGCAACATCTGTAGCATATGGTGGTGATTGTGCTTGACTATGTTTTGTGCAGTGTGACCAGAGCAACTATACCTATGCTCATAAAAAAAACTTCTTCAGCATTTTCATGTGTAACCGTTGTAATGATGGCAAGAGAACTTGACGTTATTACCAACCTCCAGTCTGCTGCAGTTATGATGCAAACCAAGGGGTTAACTCTTGGATGAGTTCATGCCATAGATAAATAAATTGTTTTGCTGTTACAATCAATCAACGGTACAGCAGAAGAGGTATGAATGAACTGTACATCCGTTAATCTGTGCATGGCAATAGCCATTACTGCGTATTTCGTGATTTTAGTTACGTTGAGTGTAGCTTTTCGTTGATTGAATATATTTCTAACACAGTGACGGTCGAGCAGCATTTAACCATGTTACAACTTATCGCGTGGAAAAAGCATGTGTTAAAGTCTCAAAAGAGTTCAACTGTTACGTAACCTTGCTAGAAACAATCACAAGCTCGTTCAAAACGGCATTGTGATGTGTCGAAGAAAGTGAGCTTTACAAAGATTTTAAATTTAAAAAAGGAAGAAGTGTGTGGAGGGACATATTGTGTTGCACGCAAACTGGTCTGGCTCATCAAAAAGATAGTATGTAAAGGGACAGCAGTGGTGTGAGAATAGGTTTTTGTAAATGCTGCAAGCAATGCTTAACTGCAAAAAGGTCTGCTGACAAGATACCACAGTGATTGACTTCATGTTCTGTTTCACATCTATGTGGAATATTTATACATCACCACGATTTCTTTTTATATTGTCGTGCTTCTGATCCTTTTTAAGCGGATAAAAAATTTTAACAACGTCCTACGTAATTTCCATCTTTCTATTGCTGCGGTAGAGTTTCAGGTATGGGATTAATTGAACTTCTCATTGGATCATGGATGTCCAAATTTTATACACACGCAAAAGTGGAGATCAAACAAGTTGCTAGAAGAAATTTGGTGAAAGAAGCTGTGGATACTGTTAATTGTCTTAAGGTCAATCCTGCCCTGGCACTCGCTAAAGAATGATTTGTTTGGAGAAAACATGACAGATGATCACGTGCGAAACTCTTGCAGAAGGAACCAATTGTAATGATCAGAAAAATTCTTGTTTCACGTTATATCTGAACTGGAAAAAAGGGTACGCACGGTATTCTGGTACACGGATATTGCCATTGGCTAATGTCATAGAGGTGGAATTTGCTCGGTACCATATTGTAGGTGTGCCGCAATTAATACGAATATTTAGTGTTGTCAAGTAGCTTGCTACCAAGGCACAGGCACTGTATGTTTTTTCTTCCACAATTGAAACACACAAAATGGTAGAAATACAAATCCCGAAAGCACTTGAATTCAACGAGAAACTAAGTAGTAGCTCATGCCGTTGGTTTTTCTATAAAACAAAGGAAAAAGGCAACAAAATCTAGAAAATAAATTTCAAAACTTCTGCCAAGTAAACAATAAACAAGATTTTTGCAATAGAGAGATGTAAACTGGGAAATCGTTTGAAAAGCACTAATTGGGAAAGCTGGATAAAAGATGATTTAACCAGCATAACCGAAACAGGTATTGAAGAAATGGGAAAATTCTTTCAGGTAAAATTGTTGGTCAACAGATCTATCATGTTTGATAGGGTATAGTCACAATCACAGTGCATGTACACTGTGGAATACTGACGGGAACAAGAAGTGTATGATGGCGCTGAAGAGTCTTTCCGGGTTTTCTCTTGCAGCAGATTGCTCCTGCGGAGACCTTATCCTTGAATTTGTGTTCGGTTGTATTTGTTTCCTCATTCGATATATTGCACATTTTTACGTTGTACGAGTTTTATTTTTCACGTGTGTTTGCAGATACTTCGCAGTAATTTTTCAGTTGTTTCTTTAACCCTTTACCGGCCAGACCTATTTCCGCTTTTGCAATCATGATGATATTTTCAGCACTTGTTTGTGTTCTCCTATGTAGAAAATTACCAATTTTCTACTTTTTTGTATTTACCATGATGGAGATATGAACATGTTTCCATGAGGGAGCGTTGGGAGGATTGCATCACTTAATTTCAACAATTACGAAAGTGCAATGATGTTACATTCAGTAAGAAAGTAAACGCGACGTGATCAAAAATATTTGAGTCATTTTCTTTTAATGCATAGTGTTGCGCTTGTTCAGTATGTGCTATGTTGATTTAGATTTCATTCCGTCTGTAAGATAAACGTACACTCTAAACGACCGATAGTGTTTTTTCTCCACAATTAGTTATCAGACCTCCCAGTGTTTGTGAGATTTCATTAAGTTATTGTTTGAGTGTATTGTATGTATTGTGTTTTGTTACACCTCAGTTTTTAGTTAAATAGTTTCAGATAAGGCACAGTAAACTGAAATCCTGACTGAAATCCTGAGCGGTAATATTGAATGCGTATATTTGTTTATTTATTTCTCAGGTCAGTTCTTTGAGGATCTCTGCAGCAGCTCAAGTATTTTACTGGACGAAGAAATTGCCACACTTCTATTGAAATGTTTATTGGCCTTAACAGTCGAGGCTCCATTGTCTAAAGCCATAAAAGCATCAAGTGATTGGGCTTGGAACCTGATCAGAAGGTTGTTACACTTTCATCATTTCCAAACTATGAAACATAGTCAAAGGTGTGTGATGAATGAGCGAAACAAGGTTTTGCAACATTGCATTTTAATTTTAAAGCACGTTCTGTTCATGGTTTATAAGGCTTATGCATATTATGCTAAGTAATAAAACAGCCATTTGTGTATTTAAGCTTCTGTGGATCTGCTATGCAAAGGCTTAGTGTCGCTACAATACATTTGAAACATTGTGAAGCTTATTAGTAAGCACTGCTTCTTCAGAACACAGAAATCCATCTGGTAATAAAATGCAAATGTAGGCATTTTTGTGTAACAGCAGATGTTTCAGAAATGTTGTTTACCATCGATCACTGAAGATCTGCTAACCATGAAGACCCTTTTGACCGTAGAGGATTGGCACCACACGACTGCCGACGAAATACCTGTATTGATTAAATTTTGTGGTTGGTGAAAGACCATGTTAGTTTGTAAGGCTGCCGAAAAATAATTCTTTAACAAAAAATGTACCCTGTTTCCAGCCCTTGATGTCCGGCAATGTAAAATGCAGCCACTCATTCATTTTGGCATCGGATGGTGTTGTTAGAAGTTGAAGTAAGAACCAAAATGCATGCGAAAAAATGTAAAAGTTGTTTGCACCATTGATTTCCCGTATCCGTTGTGTACTAACCATAAATGACTTGCGAGATTTACAAATGCTCAGAGAAACATTTTTTTGCAATCAGCAGCTTAGTAAGGGAGGAATTTACCTCGACAACTACCTATCGAGTCATTGTTCAGTGTTCAACTTTTGATGCTGATGCTGATGATATTAATTTTGGAAGTAATGGAAAATGGCCCTTTTCCATTGTTCAAGCATGTAACTGCCGCAAGGAAGTTTACAATAAACTTCATTGATCCTTGTTCCATCATTACAGATTCGGGACTGTTGCGAAAAGTTGGACCTCTATGGCGCTTGCAATTAATACGTCTTGCGGTATTTGCAATGGGTCCTTTGGTTAGTCCGCATTTCATGAATATGACGTTTTGCAGGGACAAATATTGCGATGGGAGATCAGTTGCAAAAAGTTTGGGCTTCAGGTACATGAATTATATGAATTATTACGCGAAATGTGTCGGCCTTAGACATACCGCTCATTTTGTTTAATTTTTTGCAGTAATGATGACTTTGTGAAGGCAAAGTTAAATGCAACAAAGTTTTCAGATTCAGAAATTTCCGGCGTTTCTAGCCAAGTGTTCTCTCAAAGTTGGCCGCTCTCTGCTATGCTGCAGCGTCTTGAACCTCTGATCTTGACGTCAGAAGGTGATGAAATTGTGCAGCATTTGTTAACATGGATAGATTCCTTTCCATACGATGCTCCAGCTACGGAATGCTTGACGAAGCTGCATGATTACCTACCTAGTCTCGCAGAGAGCAGCCGTATTATGCTATACGAGGTATTGTGGTGACTTCTTGTCGATTATACGTTTGCTTTTATTCAGTCTGACAATTGCTATGTTATTTTTGCTTTGAAGCGAGTGCCCATGTTATTCCAAAAGGATGTGATGAAATGGTGCATGACTACATTTAAAGCAGTGAATGGAGAAGTAGCGGCTTGTACGGCGCAAGAAATTATGAATTGCTTCAGAAAAGAAATGGCGCAGTCTTCCTTGGTGAGAGGTTGATATGTTTTAAAGTCTTGTCAACGCCAATACTCCATTATGGCTCTGCATACGTCATTGATCATGAATGTCGAATGATATGATCATTTTCTAAAAGATGATGACCCTTTTTTGTTTGTTCGCACCGAACCATTCGTTCATGATAGGGGGAAGTGGCTTGAAATTTTTCATTAAATACGAAACGGTCGTCAGGTGAACAATAGGCTTACGTGTAAAACCCGGCAGAGTCAAGCTGGAATGCCCGGTGTCGACAATGCGATGGCTGAGCTCTGATTGACAAAGAACAAGTTGCGCAGCACGTATGTTAAAAATGGTATTCCAGATATAGGTCGGGACAGATTGTCTGTATCAAAGCTTTTCAACCTTTGGAAAGACGGTTCGCACTCTTTTGCTCAACGAAAATTTCATTCGCACAAACAACACTGTGGATGACGAAGAACAGCCATGAAATTGGATTAGATTCTAAATATCGATGTAGAAATTTTGTTTAAATAACCAAAATAACGAATACCTACTGCAAAATAATAAGCACAAAACTGTGCAAAGAACATCATTTATTTATTCAAGGTATGTATATACTGTATATTAATGACTTGGTTTTGCTGAGTGCTTCTTGCAATTTTAGACCAGTTAGGTGCACCATCTTGCCCCCAACACTCCTCACATTAGGTCATCTAGTGTCTAAGAAGACAACTCCACTTTCCTGTCTTGATACCAATCGATTACCAGAGCATTAAACCCTTTTCCGGCCAAATAGGCGGTTGATTTTGTACAAGAACTTCGAGAACTTGGATTTCGAGGTCTTTGCGGAGGCCATCGATGGCTCTTACCCAGAATTCAGCGTGTTTTATACGGCTAATAAAAGCTTGATGGCATAGATCGTATTTTAGGTTTGTGCCCAAATGCTCCGGTGGATGCAGTTCGCCGAAAGTATTCAAAATCCATAGCTTTGATTGTAATTCTGTTGCCTGCTGTCTGGGAAAGTAAGCTTCAAAATTATCACTCAAACTGTGCATATGGGAGTTGTTTGTTTCGGTGCTACTCTGCTCCAGATTCTTTTTCCGTCTTGCACGTGGACATAACTAAACGTCTGTAGGGTCTTGAAACTAATCAGGTTGTTATTGAAGATTTCTTCTTCGAAATTCTGAATTACAGGCTTGAACAATGTGATTTTATAAGTCGCTTTGAATATGTCAATTCCACAACTTTAAATAGTGAGTTTCAGCTGGTGAAATACGTCACCAGAATGACTAATCCAGCAAGCCAAAACAAATAGCGATTGAAACGAGCTTCATGATCTTCCCGTCGATCAAATCACACAAGAAATTCCTGTCGTAAGTTCCACACTCTCCATTACTCTTTCACGAGAGATCCACCACACTTCAGAATGGTAAAGAAGATGCCCATCGTCTCCCATTTCTATGACAAGTTCATTAAACTCACTATTTTTCTTAGGACTGTTCAGTACTGCATTCACAATTTTTTTTTATGGTTGGTAATTTTCTTCTTCATTGCCTAGCTTCTTGTCCTCCAAGTCTCCAGTCCACTTGGACTGAAGATGCCGTATGGCGAAATCGATTTCCATTAAATAACATCAATGCGTGCTGATTTTTGTTACTTGTGCAGTGTGCACAGACAGTGTTTAAGTTGGAGATATGAGTAGACAAGAGTCGCCGCAGTTAATAGAAAGGAAGACAGGTTGATACTGATGCTCAAGAAACAAGTAGAGCTTCCAAGTATTGTTACTTTTTATTAGTAAGTTGCATGTTATACGTGGTTAAAAAACATTGCCCTGAGGAAGCCCATTTGAATAGGTGGGCGAAACGTCGGCTAATAATAAAAATTCGCCAGAAGAGCAAACTTATCTGCTTGATTTGAAACCTGGTGGCAAACGCTACGAAATAACAACATAAGTAGCAAAAAGAACAGCATTTTATAAGCGCATGTCTGTCGATTTTTCGTTGTGAGCGATCCCATGTTTTACAACAAAACAGTAGAGCGATTAAATAAAGAGAGGTTTCTTAACACACAACAGGGTTTTCTCATCCACACTCCTCCGCACCGTGTTTGTCATCCGCACCGCACGGTTTTCTCATCCGCACTAGTGCGTAACGTCGCACAGGTTGAAAAGCACTGGTCTGTATTGTAGCATGAAAAGTTTGTTCATTCGGGATGAAAAGAGCAAAGATGTTTAAGGAATCGAAGCCATTGCAATATTACAGTGACGTATCGGGCGCGCAGGAGACAATTCAGCTCAAGGCCAATTCAGCTCAAGCTCAAGGCCCCACATTAATATAAAAGGTGGAAGAAGAAGAAAGAAAAACAGCTTTTTCTGTAGCACAGTCAAGTCTACTGCCTCTTAATAAACAAGCATGAAATTATTTCACCGCCACTTCATCGAGCGATTGTCACGCTGTTACTATTTCCAGTAGGTTCACTTTGTCTACTAAGCTGACCTGCAGTGCGGTACACTGCGATAAGTGTAAACTAAGCTTGTGCTTTGAGATCGAATATTTTTTCAACTCTTGAACAGACATTTGAACGCTGGACGCTTCAACCGTCTCATCGTTTGCGGTTGTCAGCACCGTGGGCGAACGTGCTTAGCAATACACGTGTTCTGAGCTGAAAAGCAAGTGCAAATCCGGCAATGCTTAGCGCTGGCCAAACTGCATCAGATGACTTTAGCAATTTGCGGATGTACGTCAACAGTATACCTACTCCCAGGGGTGTAGGAGGCGGGGGTGCAGGGGGTGCAAGCGTACCCCCAAAATTTTGATTTGTTGAAAAGTGGCAAAATCCGTGAAAATGTGGGCAAAACCTCTGAAAATCTGGGTAGAGTCCCTGAAAATCCGGGCAAAATGGCGCTGGTGCCCAACGTTGTTTGACTTTAAAAATTGCGCCCAACGTTTGCAGAAATACACAATTAAGATCTTCTCTTGGAGATCACACCAAAAACAGGTCTTCATGTTCTTTGCAGGAGAAAATTTGTGGGCAAAAAGCGAGCAAAAACTTTTCAGGCAAGTTTGAGGAAATTCGGGCAAAAATCCTTCGCACCCCCAAGAATTTGCCTACTCCTACCTGCTGGTTAAAGTTCAGGGCAGTCTGCAGTGCCTAGGGAAGGACGCTCTAACGAAGAGGTGTTTTTAAAGCTGTGAAGTTAAAAAGCAACGTTCAAGTTCCACACGCTGAGCAACTGTTCGCTCATACACAGCCTGTTTCTGTCTTCTTGCGTGTGATTAGCCGTTGAAACACTTGGTGTTCACATTGAACGAGCCATACGCCGCTTGAGGCAATGGCAAGCTTGAACTTGCCTTGATTTGCGCTATTTTTGCAAAGCGTGTTTGAGAGGATGCAAATGCTCGTGCTATATGCTTATATTGTAAGAGTGTTGAGGTTTCATTCCTTTGACTTCCCATGTTTTGTACCTGCAGTTTATGTCAGTGCTAATGTATTCATTCAAGGGAATCAAAACAATGTCATATTTAATAAAAATATCTATGCTTATGTTTACCACATGAATTGGGACAGTCTTGTTTCAAAATTCAAACGTGTCTTGGTCAGTACCAGCCAATATTTTAGAATTAAACTTTCCTTTAGGTTTTTCGTCTGAAAACTTTAATAAAGAAAGCATTTTTTAAGAGGTAGGTCTGCAGAGATAGTAGGCCACACGATCTAATGTCTTCTAAACAAAATGGGGTAAAGATGTTCATAGACTTGTCAAAAAAACAAAAACAAAACAGCCAAATCTTCTTAATTTCTCAAATTTCCGTTTTACAACACCGCTCGCCATAAGTTTTTCATAATGAGATGTAAATGATCTTACAATATGAATTTTCATTTGACTTGATATGAACTGGATAAAATCAACGTTTCAGGTTGTGTTCGTAACTAAGGCGCTGTTGCATGATTGGTCGAAGGCTTATTTTCAATGGAATGGTATTTTAGATTTTCAATGCCGCTTGATTTATATTTTATGAATATTTGTGTGGTGGCCAATGATAGTCTTTGTTTATCCGAACGGAAGAATTCAATTCTGAATGCTTATTCGACTTGTGCAAGCCGAAAGTTATCCCAGCGAAGAAGCTGCTAGAAGCAGCAGTCTTCACAGGCGGGCGAAACGTAAAATGTTTTTCTGGTGAGACCCGCATCGTCTGTAGCCTACTTCACGTTTTGAATAATATGCTAAGCCTGACAGTTAGGCTCCTGCTGCTTCTGCCTCTCCTGTGTTAACCTTGTGTTGCCGTTGTTGAATAGTTAACTCGATAAAATGTTTTTGCTCCTTGTAGTGGTTCGCTTGTCCCAAACCTAGCATACGTCACTGCTCCTTTGTCAACAATGGACATAGCTTGGTTTGGAAAGCTCGGTCACGAGCATGAATGTGGTCACTTCGGCACGCGCAGAAAGAGTGTTTGGAAAAAAAGAAAAAATACAATTTGAAACGTTGCGAAAGCTCTCTTAAAGCTTTCTGTGGACAACATTCTGGTCGTAGTCCAAATTATTTCACGTGGTACTGAGGTGTCAAGCTTTGCTTTCGTGCGTATGGTAGCCATGTAGTCTTGTAGCATGCTAATCTTAACGTGTCTTGCAGGTGAAATGTTGCACTAACTCTCCGATTCTGTCGTTTTTATCTCTGAAGACGATGAAGCTGGTGATGCGAGGTGCAAAATCTACCCGTTCCCACGTCGTGTTTGGATGTTTTGTTAATTGCTTTTTGTCTTTACTTTTAACGCATTCCGATGAAATAACGAAAGGAAGTGTCTTGTCAAATTATTCCCAGATTTTTTTGTGATTTTGCATTGGCATTAATGAAAGTATTATTTTGTGTATGAAAAAAAATAGATAAACGCACTGTCCTGCTCACAAGACCATCTCAAATGTCAGAGTAGGCTGCATTGCTGCATAACAACCACATCATGACCGTTCGAAAGCAAAATAAAGTATATTCGGAAAAAATAAATATTGAAGAGAGAGTTGTTGAAAGATGAAAACACATTGTGCATTCGCATTGATTTTTAACTCTTAATCCGTTAGTAGAAAGCAGTGTTGACTCAAACTCTACGTTAGATTTCACAAAAGGCAGGAGATGTAATAGTTGGCCGTTATGAGGCAACTGAAACGTCCATACCACAGAAATGTAAGAAGTTGTTTGAACCACGTAAATTTCACTTCCAAGCGTACATCACACAGTTGCAAGCTGCCACTGTACAAGCTCTACAGGCGTCGCTGAAAATAAGGCAATGTGACTGATGGTCAACATAAGGACATTGCGCAAAATCAGACAACACTTCGAAACAAAACAACTTTCATCGCGCGATGATGTAAAAAACAAGAGGATATGCGTAACGAACATTTCGAAGATAACTCATCTGTGGATTTAGGATTATCGGCGCGCCCAGCAGTTGTGAAGGCATACTGCCTACTACGGAGTCGCAGACGTACGGGTGGACATATGTAAGAATTACGGTAATCTCAATTTTCCAGGCAGAAAAAGCGGATCCAGGATGATAACTATCAGGCAAACCTAGGGTTCTAGATATCTCTAACAACGATGAGTTATTTCAATGAAATAAAAAATCAGGTCAGTGTCATCTGAGGAATGAAGCATCAACTTTTTGGTCACAAAAGAGTTATAGAAAATCATAGCAATGATCTGTGGTGAGGGAAAAGTTTCAGGCGATGAACGCATCTTGATAAGTACAAGTAACAAAAATGGTTGACGTCAGAGAACAGTGCAATGAATTGTTTTAGGGCAAACCGTTTCCTTTGCGCCTGTGTCTATATTGCATCTACTGAAAATAACAAAATGATGAAGTTTAAACTAGTTGCGCCCTATCATACGTCTTCCCAGAGAACCTTTCCAAGATACGTGCAATTACGCATTACCGCTTGGTGTGGCTAAAGGTCTGTTCTGCTTTTCTGGAATACGAAAACACGTCACAGTACAATGAAAACAATTACAAGCGGTTAACGCGTATATGACTCTTCATGCAGTTGAAACGTAAGTCTCTGTAATTTCTGCAAAAGTTACTTGTTTGTTGTCTTCTGCATAGAACCCCGTCGCTCTGAAGCTTAAAACCATTCAAGTTTAAATCAACATGGAATCGCAAAAGCGATCTGTGCGTCACCAATCATAGGTGCAGAGCCGGAAGTAGGTTTTAAGATTTTGGGTGAAAACCAGACCGTCTCCAGAAAGTCTTCAATAAGGGCTTTACGCTTGTGCAGGGGGCTTGAAGTTCTAAAATTTGACAAGAACTCCACTGATTAATAATGTTTCCTATTTCAATTTGGGGGCTAAGCCCTAACGTGGTGAAAACACGTTTTAGGGGGGGAATATTTTTGTTTTTATATATGCTTAAAACATGTTTATGGACACAACAAATTTGAGGGGCACTGCCCCGAATGTTCCCCGTGGCTACGGGCCTGCGTAGGTGAAACTGCTAACGTCCGTTATATGTGCATTTCACTCGGTCTCGTCATAGTTCTTAGTGATATCAGTTTTTTCAAATAGTTTTGCAGTCTCTATTTCATAAGAAATGGATCTCTTGGTGGTATTTAGTTTCTTCGACCAATCTTCGGAGAACAACGAGGCTCGGATCACTGTCAACAACCCTTAGCGCTCCTTTCGTCAAGGTATTAACTGTATAACGGCCAGCGTGGATCGTGGCACGGAATATATCTTTCCAAGCTCAATTCAGCCGTAACGGTTGAAGCATTTCGTTCTGCAGACGTTGCAGTTTACTTTAATCTTGACGCGGCATTTGCGGCTTGCTCGACGACGACGTGATCTGATTTGGCGACGAACCAAGTGATGAGGTGTTCCAGCTGTCATGTCGACATCTTCAGTCAATGAAAAGGATGCTACATGTAAAAAACAGTCTTAGTTTAAGTGAGAGAAGAAAAGTGCGCAAATCCGGAAGTTACTTATTACAGAGCTATGGTTATCTTAAACTTCGTGATGAATCCATGCGGAATGAAATCGCTGCTATTCATGAGATTCAAAAAATAAATAAAAAGTTATTGAGCAATGCAATTCAGTAGCTGTGCAATCTTTTGTCAATTTGACCCATGGCCTAAAACCACTCCTGAAATCAATCATATAGTTTTACAAGTGCAGTAGTTCAAGTCCCGTGCAACGTATACTTATATGCCTCACGTAAACATTAGATTTCAAAGAGAATTACGTGACGCTTGTTTAATTTTTCGCAGTCATCTAAAGGCCCCTGGTGTTCACCCATGTTAGTTTATACTGGTTTCATTACAACTATTTTCTGCCATACGTCTACTAACCGACGCAAGATGCAACCCACGCGATGAGCGACATAGTCACCTATATTGATAACTCCCACAGACGCTCGTCGCTGCTCGAAATACTGCGGTTCACACAGGAATCGAGCTGATTTCCTGATTTTAGGAAAGGTTTCCGGTTCGAATCGTGATACGACTATTCGCGTATCTGCGTATAGTTGAATAGCTTCGTCTGGAAGTATCCAACAATAGAGTACCCGACAGTTGCGCGACTTCCGTTTCCTGAGAAGGGCACTAGTCGGAAATAAATATTACACCGCAATCAGTGAGAAAAGTCTTTTGAGCGCTGTCCAAGTTTGCGCAGGTACTTCCAACCCATGTCAAAGTGTTGGTTCTCTTTAAAGAAAAATCCAACAGCTACATGTGAAAAACATGGTTTTGCGATATCAGTGTCCGAATGCGCACTGTGGGTTTTACCACTGCCACGTCTTTTCTCAGCTTGCTTGTTATGCGGCAGAACATCAGCCAATCGCGTCTTAGTGACCAACGCTCGACAAGTATGCCCTGAAGGTCCAAGGTCGTTTACAGTCAGTTCGGTTAATTCCGACTTGGTCAAAGTTGTGGTTGCATCACATTAACAATCGTTTTACAACTATTGTGGCACTGGTTATGTTTCATCACATTTAATGGCTGTGGACGTGGTGGACAGAAATTAACGCTTTGGTAACCAGCTGCTGCTTCAGCGCTGTGTTTTTAGCAAATTTATGGGCGAAGACGAATCATATGGAATGCGCAAGACAGCAAACTAACAAGCGTTTAAATTTGATAAAATCCTCATTTTATGTGCATTCCATCATGAAGTTCGATGTTTCAGCAAAAATATTAAAGGTGGATCCAGTCAGTAGGTTTAGGGGGGACGATTTCAGTGATATTGGTCAAGTCTCATTACGGGTTCACTACTGTAAAAGAGATGAAGTAAACTTCACGACACTGTCGTGACAAAACAATGGACGGCAAAATGNCTTTATATCGCAAATGCTGTTTTCTGAATTGTTCAAATCATGGTGAAAAAAATTACTTTCGTAGGTTTTAGGGGGACGATCGCACCCCCCCTGGGTCCGACCCTGGCGGGAACGGCGTCCCACACCTTTTTCACGTTTTGTTTTAAAATGGTTTTGAAGCTGTTTTAAAATGGCTATTTTTTGGATGCGTTCCCACACCTTTGTAAGCACTACATCCCTGAGTAATAGTGCTTTCATAAAATTTAATAACAACCATAAACTTTGCCAACAGACAAAATGGATAAATTACTTACCGCTTCGTTTGGTGAGGCCCACGTGAGAGTTGCATACACGGTACATTTTGTGCCAACATCTCCTGCACAGGATACCTCTCAGTTGACGAATCGGAATTCTACACTGTTTGCAAAAAACTAAATGCACTGCCATGCACAGTAAACCGAACAAGAATAAACGTTCTGCCTTTGTCGACATTTCGAAACACTGAAGGAAAATTTAACACTTTGAAAGCCTTCGCTTCCGGTGTGTTTTGTTGGAATAAACAGTTCTTTTCACAGACTGTATAAGATTCGCACAAGCGCTTATATTTAATGTCGCAACCTTTTTTTCCGCTGATACCAAAATGTTTTTCCGATGTAACACTAACTGTGAATAAAAAAGATTGGCGTCGCTTGCGTCATAGTTCAAACGTCCGCCAAGTTCAGCCAGGCCCCAGGGCATATCAGCGACTCTTCCTCAAATAGACGATTCGATGTGTCCTAAGCGCTTCCACGCAGCTGAAATTTTTGTGCAATGAGCCAAACACATTTTGTGCCTTCTGTTTGCTGTGCGCCCTACGCGGCCTGTAGGCTACTTGCACATCGCAAGCAGACGAAAGAAAAAGGTATGGGCGATCAAGAACACGATTCCTTCATGATGCATTGAAACATATTCGTGACAATTTAGTATCAAGTGCTGACCATCAGAGCCGAGTCAGTAATTTTTTGGAGAGAGTGATACAGAAGGACAATTCAGAATTTTTTTCGGTTCCTATTAACGAGCGTAATAATATATGACGCTAAAATTCCAACCGGCGATGGGGTTACAATTCGAGAATTTTGTAGTTTTGGGTCAACTGAAATGCCCTTTAGCCATCATTATTCCCAGGTCCACTCTGACCCGAGTGGGTGACATCTGACAGGACTCCAGCTATTGATCAAATAGTCTCTTTGCAACGAAGACTTAACTCTTGAGCCAAGCAAGGCAATTAGTCCAGGTATGGACAAACAATAGGCAGGTTGGAAATATATTTCCACTCTGGCAGCCCAGAATGCGCAAGTGTATCTGGCCCCAACATACTGGCCACGCCTTCCCTTGAAACTTCTGGGGGGTCCGAATTGCGGTCTACTGATGACTGGGCAAGTAAGCAACCCAATTTTTTACCAGGCTCGCTTTAGAAGTTTTCAAAGCGATCATCCTGTCTCGTAAAATCTCTGCCACACACAGCCTTTAAACATTCTGCAGATAGGTGCAGAGTGTATCGCAAAAACATCAAATGTACATCAGTTTACCAGTTGAGTCAGCGTTTCACTGTACTGATAAACTGTGGATGCTGACGAGTATAAGACGGCGGGAAATGCAAAAGACAATAAATAAATGAGAAGTTTTTTGTTAAATGCATAAAAAGTAAAAATGAAAACAATTACCCGAAATGAAAAAATTACTTTTTTGAGCAATACATCAAATAAACTTTTTGTCGTGAAATCGTCATAGATCAGGACCAGTTCAAACGCACTCGATTGTGTATATAGTGACCTCATGTTCATCAAAGTTTTCCATTCTTTTGTTTTGCAAGAGAAGGTACTTGCAGTCTGCTGAATCGTTTTTGACTTGCCCGACCTTCGTACGATGCTGTGAAAGCAAGTGTTCCAATCATTCAGAAAATAATCGCAGTTGCGTTGACGTTGCAAAAAGACGTAGATTTACATGTAACAAATCTCAGATTTTTCAGCTCGTAAACGCATTCTTTCATTTCACCGTCAGAAAACTCATTTTTGATGAACGGTTCGCTTTCGCTGCCCTTGTTGTAAATACATTCAAGTAATATATTTTACAAGTGTGTTGAATGTGCACCAAAGCAGTAAAAGCAATTTAGTGCAGGAAGTAGCCGCTTTGCTTTTCACTCGCTATGGGAGAATAACTACTGTACCATTTCTTTTTTAAACGAGTTTTTCTCTTATAAGTCAGTGACTCGTGTGTCTGTGGTTTCACCGTTTTTTCGCACGACAAGTAAAGTGACACTTCAATTCGATCGAATATCAAAGGTGTTACGTGTGATCACATTCCATCTATCTGATATGTCGTCCATGGTTCCTCAAATTGAGTCTCAAAATTTCAGTTTGGACATATTTTTTTGGTAGGGATCCCATAAACATGAATAACGTTTGCTTTACATCGATCCACCGATTTACTTTACTCCAGCAGCCAAATTACACGGGGAATTCTGAAATCTCCTGTTTTACAGAATATAGCGAATGTTTACTGTCTTTGTATAAGATAGTTTAAATAGGCATTGATTGGACGGTTAAACTATTTGTGTGCTGAGTATGTAACCTACAGCAGATATGTTAGAACCAAGATTTTAAATCATGTGTGCGACCAAGTTTTGCGCGTAGCCGCGCTATCAGGCGCTTATGTCTGCAAAATATAGGTATAAACTAATCGTGAAGACTATTAATGTTAAAGCAGCTTATTATCCAGAAATGGTGGCTCTCGGTTTCACTGTGACAGACTCTGCTTACTATACAACGGTTTTTGTTTTGCTGATTGCCTTTTTTGAGGTCTTTCAGGCAAAGTTCTGTCTGGCTGCATCGCTGTTCAAGACTGCTAAATGTTGGTTACCTAATCTGACTCCATGGCGACTTTTTAATATGATTTTGCTTCTTTCGTTTGTACATTTGTAACATTTTCTGCATGAAGTTGAGTCACTGCGTCGTGTCGTGTTGTATGAAATTAGTGGAGCCTTGGTGTTTTCTTTCCTATGTGTCCTGTAGTAATTGTGATTTGTCGTGCTGGTGTGACTTATGGTTCTTAGCAGACAATCGTGGCTCGTGGCAAGTGCACTGCTGCTATTATCGACTACTGCAGAGTTAGCAAATGTTTTGGGTATTACAAGCATACGATTTGTCTCGCAGGTGTTTAAGGAACGCATCTGGTTCTGAAATATCAATTCTGAAACATTTGTTGCAAGAATTTAAGTAAGTTGAGCCACATTAAATCTTTGACAAGTTGGTCCGTGGCATTTAAATCCATTTTACTCCAGTGCATTCAACTGCATGAATCAATACACATTGCTCTCAATGGTAGCGAAGAGAAACAACTAATCAACAAACAAATTTTGAGTTTAAGTTTTTTCCAAACTGTTTCTGCGTATTTCTTGCATCCTAAATTGTGGTTACAACAGCATCAAGCCAGGTTTTCAGCTGTGCGTTTTTCACACGCTTGTCTATAAATGTTACCGAAAAGGACGCAGTGATGGATATATCTATATCCTTTTTTCAAAATGCAATTTCAGAGCTGGAGTTACTCTTAGAAGCGGATTGTTTTGTGATGTTGAAGAAGTCATTTCGGGGATTATTTATTTCTTCGCAGCAGCACCGCGAAAAAGATGTTCAGACAGGCACGTCACAAGGGGCAATCTCCTCTCCCAATTACAAAGAATTGCGCCAAAAGGTTAATCAAGCCTTTGATGTATAAACCAAAACGATACTTCAGTGCAAATCAGCGAAAATGCGTAAGGAACCTGTATCCTACTTCAGTTTTTAGTCGAAGCTGATCGAAGCATTATGGTTCCCCAATTGTCCACGATCACTCAAATGTTGTGTATAGTGTAAGTGTTTGGGGATTTCATATCGTGGCTGACCTTTCGCTGAGGTGGAAGTTGGTGATTATGAAATACTTGCATCTATAACCGCTTGTAGTCACTAACTGCAAGCAAAAACACAAAAAAACAAGAAAAACAAGGCGTACGCTTTTAGGAGTTGCTGCGGTCGCACCAGCTTGCTGTATCCCACTTAATGCTGACGTAAGCTTCATCTCATCACTATCGCAAAAATTCCTTTCTGACAACTCTGGCTTGCTAGAAATAAAATGCATCCTTAGAGAGACGGCGGATGCGACCCTGGCCACTCTTTCCACACATATGCTACACCACGTGTTGAAACTGGACAATAACAAAGCTCATTCAATCTGTTGAGGGGCATCGACCCGATAACCCCCTGGTTCCTTCAATGCCCTGGCGTCCTTGCACTAATTTGTTTTTCTTGTTGCCATGGTAATGATCGCCTGATAAAATCAGCTCAACTTAGCTACAGTGTTCCCCGTAACCTAATATGAAATTCGTAAGTGTTTAATTTTTTCAGTTCTAAAAGACATGCATATTATATGTCTTGAAGCACCAACTTTGGCTATGAAGCAAACCAGTTACGAAGTCTTCTTTGTTACGCGGTAGTCACCGTCTAGCACCGATAGCCTTCTTTCTCGATATTTCAATTGAGTTGATTAAACATATATTGTGACGGTTCAATCACAAACACGTGGAGCCGTAACGTGTTCGGCAATGGTTTCCCATTGATTTGACGACACGATAAAATTGGTCTTTTCAATAACTCTTAAGTCCGACCTGTAAAGAGTCTAAAGGTGTTTCAACTGCACTGCACTAAAAACAAACTTCAAAAACAGTTACAACTTGTTAACTCAATGAAAGATAGACTTTTTATTTGTCGGCTTATATCTGAATTCTGAATACGATTGTTCAAAAAACAATTCCATACAAGTCCGCATTTTATGGATGATGGTTTCAAAATACGGTGCATCAGATGTTCAAATTTTAAGACTAAGTTGTTGTTGTTTTCCGCTTTTGAAATATCTGGCTACGCGCCTGTGTTCGGATAATAGAAATCAAACTGCATGTTTGTTGCAGTTTGATAGACGTTGTACTGCACTTAACATATAGTGACATTACAGGATGAACACTGCAGAACGTTACTGAATATTTGTTTCGTCTTTTTTCATCATATGTAAGCGTTTTGAAAAGTGAAAATAATTGAAAGAAATGCCTAAAAACAAAGCTTTGAAAATGCGTAAAGACACTGCTTGAGAGTAATGCATAAAATTGTTTTGATACTGTGCTCAGGTGTTTGGTAAAGTCCAAGTCAAATTTACTTAAAAGCGCATGGGCGGCAACCAGAAAAGCAGACCTAGCTTTTCGAATCGAGGAGTGCAAAACAGTCCAAAGCAAAACCCAATATGAACAAGGCCGTGTAAGTTAGAACTTTTACTCACCAACGTGCATGGGCGTCCGCAGGAGGAGGGGCAAAACGGGCATTTGACCCCCGCCCTGGAAATTGGGACTAAGAACCAAAAATTATAGAAAACCTGAAGTTAGCACCTAAGTTCCGATTGATTTATTTAACTGTTGCAATGGCAGTTTATTTGCGGGTGTGACACTGACACTACACAAGAACCAGGAATACTGTTCTCGTGTTATGCCATGATGAGATTGCAGTTCACTCATATCCGTTCCATTGCCTGCAAAGGCAGGTTGCGAAATTTGCTAGCGGTTTTTCTACTGTTGGTTTTTATTGCATAGCAATAGCACGGCAATAAATCTTCAAACGTTCACTTCAAGCTACGGTGGTAGGCATTTTTCCGCATGTGACCAGTGCTACCAAACCAGGTTTTTTCCATCCACATCTGCTTTTTTAATCGATCTAGGTGTTTACGTTTAGATGAAAAATCGCGTTAAATCTGCGTTTTTTAAAGTGTTAAATTCATCAGCAACTTCAATGTGTTCAATAATAAAACGACAACTTTATATTACAGTGTTTGCATGCACACATCAGATGAGAAAGTACGCATATCTGATGAAGTAGAACGTGTTCAATCAGTTTCATATCCTCATATAAGATCTTTGTCTGTAATGTTATTGTCTCTAATGCCAATTGCAGAACCGGGTGAAACAAGGGTTAAGACTGATGGTTTAAATTTCGATGTTTCCCATGCATGCAAATTAAAAAACAAATTTCAATTCAAGGAAGAAGGCGCTGAGATTATATTTTTTGCGGGATTTTAGATCCCGCTGCAGTTCAAGATTGCACAAAATTTCCTAGTTTAATAACAAATGTGCTCCTACAATTAGTGAGAGATATCACCAACGGAGTATGTCAGCAGCATGATGAAAAACGTCTTAAGCAACAAAAAGGTCGTTCAAATGTTAACGTTTGCGCTGCAGAAGAAATTTTAGAAGAGGAGCTATCAGTATTGGAGGAACCTTTTCCAAAGTGGGACGGCACAAGTGCACGTCAAAAAAGCTAAGGAAAATTTTTTTCATTAAGCGATTTACTTTAACAATGAACCCAATACTAACTGTGTTGCTTAAACTTATTTAAGCAAACTTGGATATGCAAAAGTGGGGAGTCAGATCCTTCCAGAAAAAAAGTGGGTGGGCCTAGGCCCATGCGGCCTCCCCGGATTCCGCCACTCCTGAGAACTATTAAATCGGTATTCGATTATCATTTCTATTCAAATAGGCGCTCTTACATGTTTTTCTTCGTAACACTGGCTCTCTCGGTTTTTGCTATACGAACATGGATTTTCTGGTGTGTATGCAATCTGGGTTTATTTGAAATCACTGAATGGGAGCTCTGCATGTGACTGTTGTTGTTGAACACAGACATCTTGTCAGGTAATGCAGCGAGACAGTGACACTGCTGATGGTGGTAAGCCACGTATAGTTTTATGCTGTGTGAAAAGAAGCATGGGTAAATCTGTAGCACAGCTTTCACAAGTTTGAAAAATCCATTGTTAGTGTGAGAATGTGAAGAACGTGCTTGAGTGAATAGCTTAATCAAAAGCCTGTAATGCAGGCTTCTTTTCACATAGTATAAAAATACGTGGCTTGTTAGAATACGTCTATGCAGACTTGTGGGAATATCGTTAAGGTTTAGTTGTGGCTTCTCATATTTGTCATGGCGAGTTTTCGTAATTCATCTGCTCAGTTTTTTAAGTCTGCGTGGTGTTCTAACTTTAGCAAGTTGTGCGATAGCCTTGTCAACATATAGTTCTACTTCTCGTTGCTTGAAAGAATTTTGCGGGTGTGTCTAACCTTCTTATTTTTCACCGCTCATGTATTCTCAAATTATGACTTATTTGTAGAAAGTGCTCGAGAAAACGTATATTAGGCAGTTCATGAACAGAAAAAGCATATATGATAGCCGAAGTGTAGCAAACATTTCAGACAAAAGATTTAGAATTGAGGTTCAACCAACACAGAAACATGGGTAAAAAGGGTAAAGCGTTAGCGTATTGTGAGCGTTAGCGTATTGTGAGCGTTAGCGTATACGTTAGCGTATTGTGAGCGTCCATTTGCATTGCATCGTCAACAACCTGAAAAGGATAAGCCAAATTTCGACGTTGCACCCCTGGAAAATTTCTACAGACGCCCATACTTATGCCTCTCACGAACGAGCACAGATGACACAAAAGGTGCAAGCAGCGTTGCAGATCAACTCAGGAACACTCAGCTCTCGTTCTCATACAATAAACATCACTTGTTGCTGTAGGTCACATGCTTTTGGTTGTTTGCTTTGGACTAGCCGTCAGTTTGGCTGGCAAGAAATTGGAAAGTGGGTAGTAACAGCAGTATGATAAGTATGTACTTTCCACGATGGGTGTAAGCAAGGAATCGATCAGCAAATTTTTAATAGGAAATCGATTTCACG